>JAABUR0100000788.1_pt1 | contig 63727 bp, 62 predicted proteins | sample 5560091 | NCBI WGS metagenome assembly JAABUR01 (sample SAMN10711879, study PRJNA513375) | rock metagenome | isolation source: Antarctica rocks | place: Antarctica: Victoria Land, University Valley sud
GCTACAGAAAAAAGCGGTTCATAGCCGCTTTTTTCTGTAGCCTAGAGACGCCAAGGTCTTGACAAATCAACCCATATATCGTATGCTAATTCACTCTCTTCATGACTAACCTTCAGCTAATCACTTGACATGGCCGACTTACAAACCATCATGCGCATCACCTGGGACGAGCTCAAACGGCAGCTCCCCGTCGAGCAAGCGCTACGACACGCCCTGGATGCCTTAAGCGAACGGGAGAGCGACGTACTCAGTCGTCGCTACGGCTTGCGCGACGGACACCCACAGACGTTACAGCAAATCGGCGAGCAGTATGGTGTCACCCGTGAACGGGTCCGGCAAATCGAAAACCAGGGCTTGAAAAAGTTTGCCACTCAACTGAAAACCCCGCCGCTCGCGGACATCGTCACGCTGACACTCGGCATGATCCGGGACCAAGGCGGCGTCATCGACCGGGATATCCTGTGCGAAGAATTCCTACCGCAGTCACAGCGGACACAGACCGGGAAGCACGCCCTGTCCTTCCTGATCGCCCAGCTACCCGACATCGTACTGGTTCCGGAGAACAAGCACCTGCACGCTTTCTACGCACGAAGTGCCGCCCATGCCAAGGCTGTCGCGCGAATCGAACCCGCGCTGGTGGTTGAACTTGAAAAGGCCAAGGAACCGCAAAGCGCGTCGGCGTTGGTGGACGCGGTCATCACGCGGCCAGCCGCCGCCGGAGTCAGCTACCTGATCGACCGGCCGTTCGTCGAAGGAACGTTGGAAATCGGCAAGCGGTTCGTGATGGCCACCGAGACGACCTGGGGACTGGCCAGCTGGTCCGATATCAATCCTCGTAATATCCGTGAAAAGACTTTGTATGTCCTTAAAGATGGGGGCACGCCACTCCACTTCCAGGACATTACGGACACTATTCGTGACGCAAAGTTCGACCAGAAGCGGGTGACCGTCCAAGCCGTCCACAACGAACTGATCAACGGCCCGGAATTCATTTTGATCGGGCGAGGAATCTATGCCTTGGCCGAATGGGGCTATCTTAGCGGCACGGTCGCCGACGTCATCCAGACAATCCTCAAGGAATCCGAGGTACCGATGGACCGCGAGGCGATCATCAAAGCGGTCCTCAAGCAGCGTCACGTCTCACGGAACACGATCCTGATTAACCTGCAAGAAAAGTCTTTGTTCGACCGTGTCGATAAGCACACCTATCAGCTCACGCCCGTCCGCACCGAGGCCAAGGCGGGGGAGCCCGTCCAACCAGGTCATCCGGGCAGGGGGTAGCGGATGGAAACCGTCCTAAACTTGCTCCTGGCGGTACTCACCTGGACGTGGTGGATTATCGTGCCGCTCCTCTTATTCCTCGGCGTCCAGGCCTATCGCCGCCGAACCTGGGTCTCCAGTCAGCGCTACGTACTCCTGCAGGTCTCCGTACCCAAGGAGAACGACAAGGCGCCGGTGGCCGCCGAACAGATGTTCGCCGCCCTCCACGGCATCCGCCGTGACGCACGTGCTCTCTTTTTCGAGGGGGCGACCCAGGATCACATCGGTTTCGAGATTGCCGCGACCGGCGGGCGCATCAACTTCTACGCCTACGTCCCAGAGGGTCAAAAGTCGTTCGCGGAAGGCCAGATCTATGCCCAGTATCCGAAAGCGGAAATCAAGGTCGTACCGGACTACGTCACCGAGCAAGCCTACGGCGGCAAGGTGGCCGCCGGTACCGAGCTGAAACTGACCGCCAAGGACGTCTACCCGATTAAGACCTTTTTGAACTTCGAAGACGTCGACCCGCTTTCGGGCATCACCGCCGTGATGGGGGACTTGAACGATGACGAATCCGTCTGGATTCAGATTCTCGGCCGCCCGGCCAGTGACTCTTGGCGACGCCGCTCGGAAGCGGAACTGAAGCGACTGCAGGGCGGGGGATCGAGCCTCGGCGCCGGCAGTATCTTTGGCGCCTTCGGCCGTTTCATCGGCGAACTCTTCCAGGCGGCGGCGGCCTCGCCGACCGATCCGAAGAAACCGACGCAAACCGCGCAGCCGGTACAAGTCGACGAAGCCTTATCGTCCGGACTCAAGGAAAAGGGCGCGAAACTCGGCTATGAAGCGAAGATTCGCGTCGTCGCCCTGGCGGGGGACACGCCGGCCGCCCGCAGTCGGCTGAACGCCGCCGTCGGCGCCTTCAAACAGTACAATACTACCAACTTGAACGGCTTCACCGCCGGCAAGATTTCCGTTAAGACGCCGGAAGTCCTGGCTGGCTACCGCGGCCGGTCGTTCGTCGGCAAGGGTCCGATCCTCAACATCGAGGAGATGGCCTCGATCTTCCACCTGCCGAACACCTCGGTCGAAACCCCGACGATCGCCTGGACGACCAGCTCGAAAGGGGAACCGCCGGAGAACCTGCCGATCGTCGAAGAACATAAGGATTTGACGGTGTTTGCCGAAACGAACTTCCGTAACCGGACGCATCGTTTCGGCATCAAGCCGGATGACCGGCGACGCCACGTCTACGTGATCGGGAAGACCGGCATGGGTAAGACGCACATGCTGCAGACGATGGTCCTCTCCGACATGGCCGCCAACCGCGGCCTGGCCGTCGTCGACCCGCACGGTGACTTCATCGAGACCGTCCTTGACCATATCCCCAGCGAACGCGCCGACGACGTGATTGTCTTCAATCCGGCCGACCGTGCCCACCCGATCGCCTTCAACATCATGGAAAAGGTCGACCGAGACGCGAAGCCTTTGGTCGCCTCCGGAATCGTCGGCGTCTTCGAGAAAATCTACGGCCACTCCTGGGGACCACGCCTGGAGCACATCCTGCGTAACACGATCCTCGCCCTCCTTGATTATCCCGACTCGACCCTGCTCGACGTACCGCGCCTGCTCGCCGACCAGAAGTTCCGCGATAAGGTCATCCCGCACATCGAAGACATCGTCGTCCGCGAGTTCTGGACGAACGAATTTGCCAACTATACCGACCGTCAGCGAGTGGAGGCGATCGCGCCGATCCAGAACAAGGTCGGGCAGTTCCTTTCCTCGACCCTGATTCGCAACATCGTCGGCCAGAAACACACCGCGATCAACCTCCGTCAGGTGATGGACGAAGGAAAGATCCTCCTGATCAAGCTCTCGAAGGGGGAGCTGGGAGAAGACGCCTCCGCCCTCCTCGGCGCGATGTTGATTACCAAGATCCAGCTGGCGGCGATGAGCCGGGCCGACGTGGCCGAAGAAACACGCCGGGATTTCTATCTGTACGTTGACGAATTCCAGAACTTCGCGACGGAAAGCTTCGCAACCATTCTCTCGGAGGCGCGCAAATACCGCCTAAACCTGGCGATCGCCCACCAGTACGTCGCGCAGATGCCGGAAGAAGTCCGCGACGCTGTCTTCGGCAACATCGGCACGATGATCTCGTTCCGCGTCGGCGCTACGGACGCCGCCTGGCTGGTCAAGGAATTCGAGCCGGTCTTCCTGGAGACGGATATCGTCAACTTGGATAAGTACCACGTCTATCTGAAGCTGGCCGTCGACGGCGTCACCAACGAGGCGTTCTCGGCCAAGACGATCCCGCTGCCGAGCGAGCAAACGTCCTACCGTGACCAGGTGATTCAGCAGACCCGAGAATGGTACGCCTCGCCACGCGACGAGGTCGAAGCCAGCTTCGTCGCGACGGACGCCGTCGGCATCGCCGCCGGGGCAGGCAGCGCGGACGACGACAAGAAACGGCGGTTCCAGTCGTATCTGGACAAGGAACGGACCTTCGCCGAGCGGGGGAGCGCGGAACAGTCGGCACCGTCAGTAACCAGACCGACACCGGCGACGGACAAATCACCAATCCACTCGAGACAGCAGTCGTCACCGCAAACTAAACCAGCCCCCAAACCGGCCCCGGACGAAAAAAGCTCAGAAGCAGGATCGAGTCGATCGACCCACCAGCCGGCCCGGCCGGCCGCCACGCCTACCTCGGTAGCGCCGTCGCCCACGCCTGCGAAATCGGTCGAATCGCCGCAAGCGGAAGAACCAGCCGTTAGGAATGACCGTCAAGCGGACCGTTTGCCGCGGGCGGCTCATAAGACCACGCCGAAGCCGCCTCAGACGGGTGCCGCCGGGAACCAGGCGCGCGATGATAACAACACCAAACAATCGACCTCAAACCCGCCGCCGGCACCGGTGATGTCTACGAAAGAGCAAGCACCCAAGGCTCAGCCGATTGAAGCCCCCGAACCGGCGCCTGTCGAGCCTCTATCAGGAAGAGTTGAGAAAACCACACCCGAAAGCGGCACGGTCACGCCCGACCAACTCGAAGAAGAAGTCGTCATTAAATTCTAATAAAGGAATTAATGGTAGATAGGCCGGACAGTGAACATTGGCTCAGGCTGGTTACTGAGGAGCCGATCGACGAGGTTGAACCTGCTGAGAAAACGTCGGCTAAGGAATCCGAACCGCAGCCAGACTGGACCGAACGTCTGAAAACCTTCCGAGACGGCCTTGATAAGCCGTTCGAGAAATTTGCCTCCGATGTCCGACTGGGTCTCCTGGGGCAGCGCCTACCCCTTGATTTCATTGATGCAAATAAGCAAACGGTCTATCTATATTTGGATTGCCCGGACCCCACTGACCTTGATGAATACGGCCCACCGACCCCTGACGATTATCGCGAGGACGGTAGTCTTCGTTTCCGCGGCTTGATCAGGCTGTACTACGGTGACGAACGATACGCCTGGCTGGTATCCTTCAGCCCGGAGGAAGATAAAGCGATTCTTCGTGACGGCACGCTGTGGGTCGACCCCGACGAGGCAGATGAATTCGTCTTCCTGCCAGGAGATGAGATCGAAGAACCTGAGCTATTGGATATGTTAATAGAGGGGGCGCGGGAAGGAAGGCCGGTCAGGATGAGTTAGAGTCGCAAAAGTTATGTTGTGCGACGTATATCGCGTACCTCTTGTAGTTTCCTTCCTACTCTCACGAGTTGTTCCTGCAAACGTTCCTGTTGCACCTCTTCGACCCAGGCCTGATGCGAAGCTTCCGCTAGAAATGCAATCTCCTGCGCATCGCTGATTCGGTCAAGGAGAATCCAGAGTCCCTCCTCATCTTCTTGATTAAGTTCTTGGCAGCCTTCCTCACAGTGGTCGACGAGTAAATCTAAGAACTCCGACCGCCCGACTTTCAAGGCAGCGCGTACAACCTCGCGCTTAACCTCATAGAAGATAATCGTTTGCGCTTCTTCCTCTGATGCCCTTTTCGCTTCCCCATACTGCAAAAGCCTGATTGCTTTCTGTGCAGTCTGATAATTCTCTAGTAATGCCTGGAAGCAAGAATGGACTGTTTCATTGGCAATCATCACTTCGCTGACCCCGTGCACTGCTTCTCCTGTCTTGGATAAACCGGCGTGTGTTAGTTCAAGAGATTCAATCTCTTGAACATCTCTCTGGATATCTCCAGAACTTATCCCAGCCATTAGTCCTCCGCTATTTTATGCCAAGTGGTATCAAGCAAAAAATATCTTAACTATCAATTTACCCACTAGCTCTCCACGTTAGTAACGCATTATATTAACACATCAGCGAACATACACCCTGCCCGGTACGCGTAGGTCGGCGTACTGGGCGGGTTTGGCCGTCTTCACCGCCTCCACCAGTCCGGAAACCTGCGAGCCGACCGGACGAGTAGTATCAAAAAGCGCGTACCACCCCTGGTCGGTCACGGCTTGCACCTCGAAGGTCGTCTCCGGGATGCGAAAGGTGACGATTTTCAGTCCCCCGCCTTGCGCCTGCTGGCTGATTTGCGTCAGGGCACGGATTAGACCGGCCCCGGCGACCGGTTTGCCGATCGTCACCGACAGATTGGTCAGGTCCTCGATGCTCAGAAGGTCCGTTCGCGGCGGCGTGGTGTCGTACGCCATACCGACGGCGTCGATCAGGTACGACTGGTTGCCGCTCTTCCAGACCGCGCTCGCCTGCCGTTCCGCGACTTCGATCGTCAGTCCGTGCGGCCATTTTTTCCGTACTGTGACCGCAGAAACAGTATGGAACCGGTCTTTTACGACGGCCGAGACGTGCGCGGGATCCGCCAAAAGAAGACTGTCTACCGTGACGCTGCCGTTTCGCGTCAGAGCGGCGTCTTTGGCGATCTCTCCCACCTCCGCCGCCGAGACGTTTTTCGTTCCCTGGACGTTCACCGACGTGACCTTAAGGAGCGGTGAAAACAGCGCCACGTAAATAATTCCGACCGCAACCACCAGGAGGAGGAGGGCATATCCGGCCAGGCGGCCGCTAATCAGCGAAGGACTCCGCCGGGGCCGGTAGCTTTGGCGGGACGCGATCGTGCGCCGGCGTCGTTTGACTGGTCGTTTACGTGCCATCTGCTCTCCAGTCTACCGTAGGACTCACCGCCACTCTGCTTTTTACGGCATGAGTTCGTCCGGCTAAGGGCGACGCCTTGACGGGGCGTCGCCCTCGGGAGGTCAATCCGCGTCGCAGGAGACGAGTTATCGTCGCGGCCAACACTGCTACCACTCCCCGACCCAGTAAATCGCTTCCGTCAGCGTGCGGCCTAGCTTCACTTTGACACGGTTTTTCATCCGCTGCGCCAGCTCGTAGACGTCGTGACTGGTCGCGCCCTGGTCGTTACTGATGTAGTTCGGATCCTTGGCGGAGATGACCGCCCCGCCGACGCGCTCGCCGGCCATGCCAAGCTGACGCACGCAGTCGCTCGCTTCCGCATCGGCAAAGACGGCGACGTGCGGCACCCGACCGGGTCGTCCGCGGAGTTTCGCTTGGGTCGCGGTCAGCATGGCGTGATTCAAGGCTTCACGATTCTTTTCTTCGACGCGGAAGGTGCAAGCCAGGACGGTGTAGTCACCGTCCATCGTCACAAAGGCGTCCCGCTTGAGCTCCTGAACACTCCCTTTGTCCACCAGGCTGACGTTCTCCAGGCGGTCGATCAGCGGCTCAAGCCGAGGTGGACGGGATTTCAGCAAGCCGCCGAGGCTACCGGGCTCGCTCACTAGTTGCTCGAAGCCGCCGTACCCCGCCGCCGCCAGCGTCTGGATCACCTCGGAGATAGCGACCCCCGTACCGCAGCTGGCTACCCCGGCCCCGATATCGACGAAGGAAATCCGGTTCTTGATCACCAGACCCCGCACCCCATGGTCGCTGACGACCGTCCGGGAGCCCTGGCCGATCACGGTGACATTGATACCATTCCGGGCGGCGGCCTGCAGGAGCTGCTGAAAGGCGGTGGGGTCGCTGACCTCCCCGTAGAAATCCGCATTGCCGCCGCTCTTGATCGTCGTACATCCGGCTACTGGTACATTAACGGATAAACCGTGGCGGGAAATGAACGCCGGATCCTTCATACGCTCATCCCAACCGGTCCGCCAGCTCTGGGGCTAGCTCGTCGAAGCCGTCGACGGTCATCGACAATACCGTATCGCCGGGCCGTGCAGCGGCGGTCATCGCCTCGAGTAAGCTAGTGCGGTCATCGAACGCCGCGACGTGCGGCCCGGCCTGCGAGGCGATGTCCTGACTGCTTACCGTACCGGCCAGATGAGCTTCACGTGCCGCCTGAATCGGCGCGATAAAGGCGACGTCGGCAGCCTTGAAAGCCCCGTGATACTCACTGATCAATTCTTTTGTTCGTGAGTACGTATGCGGCCGGAAAACCGCCAGCACGCGCCCTGGAAAGTGGAGTTTGGCCGCCTCGATCGTCGTCGCCACCTCCGTCGGGTGGTGGGCATAATCATCAATCACCCGGACCGGAGCGTGGGGGGCAGTCAGGCACTGGAACCGCCGGTAGGCGCCTTTAAATGTCTTCATCGCCTCGGCTACCGTATCGAAGGAAATACCTTCGCCGAGCGCCACCCCGGCCGCGGCGATGCTGTTGAGAATATTGTGTTTACCGTATAACGGAACCTCGAGCGTCCCGTAGGTATCGTCGTTGCGCTGCAAGGAAAACCCTAGGCCGTCCGGAGTGAATTTGACGGCCTTGCCGCGGTGCCAGTCGGTGTTACCCCGGTCGTTACGATGATCGCCGCTATAGAGTTCCCGCCGTTCCCCGGCCAGTTTGGCGACGTCCACGGGCACCTGCTTCGCATACAGCAGGCGTCCATCCTCCGGCAACCCCCGTACCACGTCCGCGAACCGGCGCGTGATGTCCTCGATATTTTCGAAGAAGTCAGGATGATCCATCTCAATCGACGTAATCACCAGAACATCAGGATGGTAGAAAGCGAATTTAGAGCGGTCGTCGAGCTGGGAGGCGCGATACTCGTCACCTTCGATGACGGCGACCGTGGAGTTCTTCAAGCGGACGCTGGAGACGAAGTTGTGCGGCTTGATGCCGATCAGGTAGTCAGGATTCCGACCGGCGACTTCGAAAATCCAGGTAATCAGTGAGGTGATCGTCGTTTTGCCGTGCGTCCCGCTGACGACGATCGTCCGCGCGTCCTTGGTGAGTTCACCGACGAACTGCGCGAACGAGGTGATCGGTATCCCCTGTCGCTGAGCCTCTCGTACTTCCGGGTCGTCGGTCCGGGTGTGCCCGCTGATAATCACCCGGTCCACTCCCTTCAGGTGCCCCGGATCGGCGGTGTCATACCAGGTGACTCCCTGTTCGTCGAGCCACTCCGTTCCCGGCGGTCCGGCCCCTGGGTCACTGCCGGTGACCTCGTAGCCCAGCTCGCGGGCGGCCAGGGCGACGCCGCGCATCGCATGACCGGTGATACCGAGGAAGTGGAGGCGCTCAGGCTTCATGTGCCGCCCCTATTTTCCCACACCCGCTTCCCTGTCTCAGTTCGGGAAATTAGGACCGAACTCAAGAGGTCCTTCTGAAGAGCGTCCCGCGATGACGGGTAGGCCTTGACGCTACTCACGTCCCCTCCCGGTCTGCCAGATAAGTTCCGCTACCTTTTCCGCCGCATCCAGCGTGGCGAGTTTCCGCACGTTCCGCCCGAGCTCCGCCCGGCGTTGTGGGTTATGCAGAAGTTGTTTGGCCAGCCGGGCCAAGCCCTCGCCCGTCAAGTCCTCCTGACGGACGGACACCGCGGCATCGCGTTCCGTGAAGTACGCCGCGTTCTTTTCCTGATGATCGGAGACGGCCGCCGGTAGCGGGACGAGGATCGCCGGCTTGCCGACGGCGGCGACATTGGCCGTCAATCCCGCGCCGGCTCGGGCGACGATCAGGTCGGCCGCGGCATAGAGGTCGAACAGGTCAGGATCCTCGAGGTAGCCCCGCACGTGATAGCGCTTCCGCGCGGCTGCGGACAACCCTTCCTGGGCCGCGATGATCTCGTCGACATTCCGATTCCCGACCTGATGCACGACTTGGAACTCATCAAGTAGGTGGGGTAATGCCTCCAGGACGACCCGATTGAGCGGCTGCGCACCCTGTGAACCGCCGACGACCAGCAGCAGCGGCGTCTGCGGTTCCAGTTTGAAGGTACGCCGCGCGTTGGCCGCCTTGCCGCTAATCGTTTCGGGCTTGATTGGGTTGCCGGTAAAGACGAGCTTCGCCGCCGGTAAGCCGCTGATCGTCTCTGTCGGGTGGGACACGGCGATCACGCTGGCCGTTTTCGCCCCCAGGCGATTCGATAAGCCTGGCCTGGCGTCTGATTCGTGGAGCACGACCGGTATCCGTAGCAAGCGAGCTGCCCGGATCACCGGGACGGTCACGAAACCCCCTTTGCCGAAGACGACGTCGGGCTTGAACCGCCGGAGGATACGCAGAGACTGCAGGAAGCCGTACGCCACCTTGAAGGGATCAATGAAGTTTTGCCAGGCGAAGTAGCGACGTAGTTTTCCGGTAACGATCGCCACGAAAGGCAACCCATCCGCTTCGACCAAGCGCCGATCGAGCGGCGCCTGACTGCCGACGTAGAGGATGTCCGCGCCGCGCCTTCTAAGCCGTGCGGACACGGCGAGCGCCGGCACGACGTGCCCGCCCGTGCCGCCGCCGACGATCAGTACTTTCATTCTGTGCTCCATGCTTCAGCGTATACCGAGAAATGTTATGGACGATTCCCATCGCCGTCATCAAGACCACCAGCGCCGAGCCGCCTAGGGAGATAAACGGCAGCGGCACGCCGGTCAGAGGAACCAGCGAGAGCATCGCCGCGATATTGAGGAGGGCCTGCCAGGCGATCCAGGTGACGACGCCGGTAACGATCAGGCGCGAGAAGGTGTCCGGGGCCAACCGCGCCAGGCGAAAGCCCCGCAGGGCGAAGTAGGCGAAGGCCACGATCACCGCTGCTGCCAAGAAGAAGCCAAGCTCTTCCGCGATGATTGCGAAAATCGAGTCGTTCATCGGCTCCGGCAAATAGAAGTGCTTCTGCACCGAGTTATTGAAGCCGAGTCCGAAGAGGCCACCGGAGCCGATCGCTACGAGCGCCTGCTGCACATGGTAGCCGGTACCGAGCGTGTCTTTCGCCGGGTCGAGGAAGGTCAAGAGCCGGTTGATGCGGTAGGGCGCGATCGCGATCAGGACGCCGAGGACCCCGAAAGCCCCCCCAGCGGCGATGGCGATGTGCCGTAAAGAGGCGCCAGCGACGAAGTACATCGCGACGGCGATCACCAGCAGCACCGACATCGTGCCGGTATCCGGCTGTAACATGATCAAGAACCCGAGGACCGTGACTATACCCACGAAGGGCAGAAAGCCGGCACGAAAATCATCGACCTTATTTCCCAACCGGTCGAACCAGGCCGCCAGGTAGATTACCAGGGCTAATTTCGCGACTTCCGAGGATTGCAGGAGAGTGAAATGTAAATCTATCCACCGGCTGGCACCGCCGTAGTTAAACCCCACTCCCGGGATGAAGACGGCGACTAAGAGGATCAGCGCTAGCACCATCAACGGCACCGCCAATCGCCGCCACGTGCTGTAATGCACCCGAGCGGCGATGAAGTACCCGACCGTCCCGACACCGAGCGCTGAGAGCTGTTGAAGGAAGTAATAGTGGCCATTGCCCTTCAGTTTGAACGACTGAACCGAGCCGGCCGAGAGGATCATCAGAAGGCCGAACAAAATCAGGCCGGTCATCAAGAGAAAAACGCCGTAGTCCGGCCGGTGGGCTTGCCGAGCCTGGGTGGCTGGCGCCGCCATCAGCTCCCCCGCCCGATCACGCCGAGCACCAAGCCGACCACCGCGAAGACGGCACCGATGATCCAGAAGCGCATCGTCACCTTGGTTTCCGGCCAGCCGATCGCTTCGAAGTGATGGTGGACCGGCGCCGAGCGGAAGAGCTTTCTGTGGAAGATTCGACGCCAGACCAGCTGAATAATCACTGACAGTGTCTCGGCGACGAAGACGATGCCGATAATCGGCAGGATGACCAGGGCGTTATTGAGCGCGGCTACCACGCCGAGAGTCGCCCCGAGCGCCATCGAGCCGGTATCCCCCATGAAAAATCGGGCCGGGTAGATATTGAACCAGAGGAAGGCCAGCAGCGCGCCGACGATTGTGCCGCAAAACGCGGCCAGAAAATACAGTTCGTTGACGAACGAGAGTGCGCCGAACGCCATGAAGGCAATCGCCAAAAGCCCGCCGGCCAGGCCGTCGAGCCCGTCGGTGATGTTGACGGCGTTCGTCGTCGCGACGATCACCAGGATGAAGAGCGGAACATAGGCGAAGCCGATGTCGAAGTCCCCGACCCCCGGCAGATGGATGATGGAGAAATGCAGTTTGGCGTAAAACCACCACGCCGCGGCGACGCCGATCAGGAGTTGCAAGAGCACCTTATGCCGCTCGCGCAGGCCGCCGCCGGCCGCGCCGATACCGCGCACGTTGAAGAAATCATCAACCGCCCCGATGATGCCGACCGTAACGAGCGTAAAAAGCGGTAACCAGGTTTCGGCCCGTGATAAATTGAAGGCGACCGTCACTAGCGCCACGGTTACCCAAATCAACAGGCCACCCATCGTCGGGGTACCGGCTTTGTCTTTATGAAGCGTCTGAAAGACCGGCGTTCCCTCTTTACTCATCATGCCGACGGTGCGCAGACGCTTGCCGACCTTATACTTGTAGAGCAAGTGGCTCAGGAGCGGCGTTACTGCCATCGCCACCAGGAATGAGAGGGTGGAAAGTAAGAAAATCGCTTCTAGTTGGGCTTCGTGGCTCATGCGTCTCGGTTCACCTGCCCACGTCCGGCACACTACCGAACATCGCCGTACGGGCGGTCACCACAGTCTTACAACGACGACTCGCGACAAATATTCCCCATAGCCCAAAGGCAAGCAAGTTCAGAAGGGTAGCGAGGGCGGCGAGGGAGTATTCCATGGTGTTGGTTTTCTAACCTTCATTCTATCGTGTTCAGGCGTGGAGCGACACCTTTTTACGATGCCACGGATCTTTCAGCCGGTCGACCAGCAGGGCCCGATCCCGCGGGTCCGTCAATAACGCTTCGACGACCCGTTCGAGGTAAACCACCTGCGAGGCCTTGACGAGCACGGTGCCCCCCTGATGGTTCGGATCGACGGACTTGGCCGCTTCCTCCACGGTCTCCGCAAAGACGACCTGGTCTTTCGGCATTCCCGCTCCGATCGCCGCGTCTCCGATCAACCGAGCCGGTCGGCCAACCGTGATCAGCCGATCGAGCCAGGGTGACAAGAACTCGCCCACCATCCGATGACTGTCGTCGGAGGCATCCCCCAGCTCCCCCATGTGGCCCAGCACCGCCCAGTGCGGACCGGGCATCGCCTTCAGGGTCGTCAGCGCGTCGATCATCGCCTGCGGCGAGGCGTTGTAGGAATCGTCGATAATCAGGAGTCCTTGCCGGCCGTGGAGGAGACGGCCGCGGCCCGGCGGCGGTTGGAAGTCGGCGACCGTCGCCAACGTATCATCGACCGGGATATCGAGCGCCAGTCCCACGGCGACGGCGGCGGCGACCGCATGCATCTGGTGTCGGCCGAGCAGCTGGGTCTTTAAGAGCCAGGTCTGCGGGGAGGTATCCTGCACTTCGGCGACATTAAGGGTCGCGCTGACGCCGTGCGGTGAGTGGGCGATGTCGCTCACCCAGACGTTCGCCTCTTCGGTCAGGCCATAGAAAATCACCCCTGCCGGAGCGATCGTCCGCATCATCCGCGACGGCATGTCATCAAAATTAAGGATCGCCACGCCGTCCGGTTTCAAATTCTCGATAATCTTGGCTTTTTCCGCCGTGATTTGATCGATCGAGTCGTAGTTTTCCAAATGAACGCCCCGCACGTTGGTCACGACGGCGATATCCGGCGGCGCCAGCCGGGTGAGGTACGCGATATCGCCGGGATGGTCGGCTGACATCTCGAGCACTAGTACTTCCGGGTAGTCCTCTTTCCGAAGGACTAGTCCCCACGCCCGCCAGATGATTCCAAGCCAGTCACGGATTCCGGCCCCTACTGTTTCGTCGATAATCGTCAGCGGCACGCCGAATTCCGAGTTGTAGCTGCCCTTGGCGGTGCGAGTACGGTAATGGTTGGCGAGAACCTCCCCCACTAAGTCCTTGGTCGTTGTCTTGCCGACGCTGCCGGTAACAGCGACGATTTTCGGCCGGTACCGCCAGAGCACCAGCCGGGCCAGCAACCCCAGCTTCCAGACGATTAGGCGCTTCAGAAGATCTCGCATCAGCTCGGCGGCACGTTATAGTACGTGAGAAGGAAGCTCGCCAGGCCGCCGAAAACCGGGGCCGCTGACTCTTCGGCGAACCGGACGCCCTGCGGCCGGTCGATTTTCACGAGCATCACAAAGCGTGGCTCACTCGCTGGCGCGAACCCGACGAAGTTTCCGATATGGTTATTCGGATCGTAACGCCCGTTCTCGGCGATTTGGGCGGTACCGGTCTTGCCGGCTATCCGGTAGCCGGGCACGGCCGCCGGCTTGCCGCCGCCGGCCTCGACCACACGCACCATCATCCCGGCAACTTGGGAAGCAGCTTGCGGCGAGACGACCTGTCGCACTTCCCGTACCGGAGTCGTGTCGACCTTACCGTCCGAGTGTTGGATTTGCTCGACCAGATGTGGTTGCACGAGCTTGCCGCCGTTGGCAAAGGCGTTCACGGCGGTAATCAGCTGAAGCGGTGTGACGGAGATGCCTTGGCCGAAGGCCATCGTCGCGAAATTGATCTCATCAAGCTCATCCCGTGCCGGCAGGGTCGGCCCGATCTCCCCCGCCAATTCCACTCCGGTCGGTACGCCGAAGCCGAAATTCTGAAGGTACGTATAGAATTTATCGCCACCGAGGGCTCGGGAAACATGAACCATGCCGACATTGTCTGACCGCTCGATTACCTGGGTCATCGTCTCTTTGCCGAAGGGGATCTGCTCGGCGTTGCAAATCGAGCGGTCGCGCACCGGAATACAGGCCGTGCCGGTAATCACCGTGTTTGGCGTGACAGCTCCGGAATCAAGGGCGGAGGCCATCGCGATCGGCTTGAAGGTCGAGCCGGGCTCGAAAGAGCTCGAGACGGCCTGGTTCAGATACGCCTTAGCATCGTACGAAGCAAAACGGTTCGGATCGTAGGTCGGCCGCGAGACCATCGCGCTAATCGCCCCGGTTTTCGGATCCATGATGATTATACTGCCGCCACTAGCGGAAAAGCGCTTCATCGCGCCGTCGAGCGCTTGCTCGGCCTGGTACTGCACGTTACGGTCGATCGTCAGGACGATGTTGTCGCCATCGTGGGGAGGCTGATAGCTTGTGCCGCCCAGCGCCAAGGACTGCCCCGAGGCGTCCTGGGCCGTGCCCTGCAAGCCGGACCGGCCGGAAAGGATGTCTTGGAACTGTCCTTCGATCCCGTACTGACCTTGACCCTCGGTGTTGACGAAGCCGAGTACCTGCGCCGCTAAGTTATCTTCGGGGTAGAAGCGTGACTCTTCCGGCGTAAGGTAGATTCCCGGCAGTTTGAGGTTCTGCACCTTTTGCGATTCTTCGTAGGTCAGGCTGTGCTTGAGCGGCGGGATATAGAGCTTCGTGTTGTTAATTTGCTCAAAAATCTTATCCGCGCCCATCTCCGCCGCCGGCGCCAGCTGGTCCGCGACCTTCCGCTTGTCGCTGATTTGTGACGGCACCGCATTGACGGCATAGACCGTCTGGTTGGTAGCGATCGGGTACGTCGCTTTCCCCTGGCCGTCCTTGACGAGGATTTGGCCGCGCTTTCCGGTCAGCTCTTTCTGAGAGAACTGTTGGCCTTTGGCCAGCGCCGCGTAGGTCGGGTGTTCGAAGACCTCCTTCTGCGCCAGCCGGAGGCAAAGAAAGGCAGCCACCACGATAAATAGCAGCGAGACCTGCGCCAAGCGCTGTCGCTGCATGCTTAATTCTTTCGTTTTTGCCATACGTAAGCTTTTTGATCTTCCTCTTCAGCTTACCGGCTGACCACGTCCGCCTCAAGCGTCAGGTGTCGCTCGGGACACTCTGCTTGGCAGTCGTATCGGCGGCAGCTGTCTTACCGGCGGGCACCACCGCTGATTTGGCGGCCTCATTGGACTTCTTGATTTGTTGGATCGACTGCAAGCGTGCCGCTTCGATGCTCAAGCGCTGGTTTTGTTCCGCTACTTGGTTCTTCTTATCCTCCAGCGCCTTCAGCTGCAGGTTCTGCGTGGAAACGTGGTTCGACTGGATCAGATAAAACAACCCTAGCAGCGTCCCGATGACGATCACGACGAGTTGGACCGACACCGGGCCGACCGTGACCTGCGCCCGGGTCAGGGTGCGCTTGCGGATGCCGGCCTTGCCGCTTCCGGTCGCTGGAATAGTAAGTAGACGTCCCATATGCTCTCTCTCTTTTTGATGTTAATGACGGTTGTATGTTTAGCGCGGTCTCCCGTACCGCGCTAAACTGCAGCTGTCATCCCCGAAGCGAGCTCGGGGCAGCCTCTGAACGTTTGGTTCGGCCGTAATCCGCTAGCCCCTTCGAATTCGATGCCTTTTCCGCCACTCGCAGTTTGGCACTCCGTGCCCGTGGATTGCGCTGGCTCTCTTCACGTGATGCTTGAATAACTTTTTTGTTCACTTTGCGCAAGCTTTTTGAAGTGTTAATGAACTCTTTGACCAGACGGTCTTCGAGCGAATGAAAGCTGATGACGAGCAGCCTCCCGCCCGGGGCCAGGATTTGTTCGGCCGCGGCCAAGCCCCGCTGCAGACTGCCGAGCTCGTCGTTGACGGCGATTCGCAGGGCCTGGAAGCTCTTGGTGGCCGGATGAAGCCGACCCTGCCGGTGAGCGGCGGACTGGATCACTTTGGCCAAACGCTGCGTCGTGTCGATCGGTGCCTCCTTGGCCGAGTCGACGATCGCCTTGGCGATACGACGTGAACGTCGCTCCTCGCCGTACTGATAGAGCAAGTCGGCCAGTTCGCCTTCGGAAGCCTCGTTCACGATGTCGGCCGCCGTCCGTTCGTCGTCCGGATCGAGCCGGAAGTCCAGCGGAGCTTCGGTCTGGAAGGAGAATCCTCGCTCGGCGAGCTGCCAGGACGAGAGCCCGAGATCCATCAGGATCGCATCTACCTTGCCGTGGGCCGCTTTCGGTATGAGCGTCAGCAGCTCGGCAAAGTTACCGTGACGCGTCGTCAGGCGCGACCCATACGACGCGAGGCGTTCCGAGGCCAGCTTCAGGGCGCCCGGATCACGATCGATCCCGATTACTTTGACCTGCGGGTTAGCGTCCAATATCTGGGCGCTGTGTCCCCCGAGCCCGAGCGTCGCATCGACGACGAAGGTAGCCTCGGTAAGCTTAAGGTGCGCGACGACGTCCGTGACCAAGACTGGTTCATGGGCGCGGTCTGGTCGTAACGAAGACCCGGTAGGTGGTAATGGTTTGTTCATTGCCGCGTCTCGGCTATTCGTTAGGCCCCTTACGGCGCCCCATTTCGGGGCGCCACAAAGGATTTTTTGTCGTTTTTTTTGTTTTTGTCTCCCGATAAGTCGGGAAAAAAGACGACGTTTTATGTTTATTCCCGCGGTTTTGGCGGGGTTTTTCGAGAGTCTGCGCCGCTCCCTGCGATCAAGGCGCGAGGTAGACCCTCGAAGGGAGCCGAAGCTCCTGTTTTTAAAGACCTAAGGATTGAAGGTGCTCCGCGATTTGGTCGGTTTCTCCCTCGGTTTTCTTACGGGAGTCCTCCCAGGCGCTGGCAGACCAGATCTCGACCCGCTTGTAGAGGCCGGCGACGGTGACGTCGGCGGCCTTAGTGCCGAGACCGGCGTAGGTCCTGAGGTAGGCCGGGATGTTGATTCTCCCCTGCCGGTCAGGCACTACGTCGGTCGCGCCAGCGAGCATCATCCGTTGGATGCGGCGGGCGTCCGGATTGGTCATCGGTAACGCCGCCAGTTTCTCGGCGAGCTCGGTCCATTCTTCGGTCGTGAAAAGGTACAGGCTGTTATCAAGGCCGCGGGTTACGACGGCGCCGCTGGCGAGTTGGGCTCGGAACTTGGCCGGTAAGGCAAGACGACCCTTCTCATCAATCTTGTGTGTATATTCTCCGATGAACATGGTGGTGTACTCATGATGGGTGGCGTCAGGGATGGAAGATTGTGTGGAGATGGGAGATCCTTCGTCTCGACGTTGTCTCGCTCAGGATGCCTTCGCTTCCGCTTCGGCAGTTATCCACAGTTTTTTCCACTTATCCCCACTTTTATCCACTTTTCGCCCCATCTGCCACCATAGTACCCCACCCCATGCCCCCTGTCTAGACCAAAATAGACTCCAGAAACCACCTGGCTAGGGGTATCTCACGAAAAGGAGGGTATCCCCTTCCCCTACTACCCTGAGGCGCCCACGATGGAAATGTGGCAGAAAGACAAAAACACTTTTGGAGACGACGGTGCTACCGGTTGGTCAAGCCATGGTGAAGGCATGAGCCCGGGAAAGCTTTTCGAAATCCCCGGTGCATTCCTGACTAATAGTGGCCCTCGTGCGGAGTGGCCCAATCGACAACCTCTTCCCGGCCGCGATCAACTGAGCCCTGATGCCCACGACCGATGGGCGCAAAGGCACGTATCACGGAGACGTACCGGGCACCCCGCGCCGAGAGGTTCTTGCTACTCCTTCAACCCTTCCGGAAATACTCCATCGCCCACCGCACAAAGCTCGGAGAGACCAAGATATGCAACCAGACGTCGTATACGCCGCTTAGCCTGCCTCGGCTGTTTCGCTTACCTTTAAGCGCGTAGTTTCGTGCTTAGGTAGACCGCCAACTCCACGATCGCGACGCGCTCCTGCTTTTGCGTGTCTCGGTCGCGAATAGTGACGGCTTTGTCCTCAAGCGTGTCGAAGTCGACGGTGACACCGTACGGCGTCCCGATCTCGTCGTGACGCCGGTAGCGCTTACCGATGGAGCCAGTCTCGTCATATTCCGTCATCAGTTCGTCGGAGAGCGTTTGCTGCACGTTCAGGGCCACCTTTCGGAGTTCGGGCTTTTTCATCAACGGCAAAATCGCCGCCTTGATCGGTGCCAGGGACGGTTTGAGTTTCAATACCACCCGGTTATCGCCTTTTTCATCCGCCTCTTCGGTATAGGCATCGCAGAGTACCGCGAATACCTTCCGATCGACGCCGCCGGCCGGCTCGATGACGTGGGGTACGTAGCTTTCGCCTAGCGACTCATCAAAAAAGGAGAGGTCCTTGCCGGAGTGCTTGGCGTGTTGGGTCAAGTCGTAGTCGCCGCGATTGGCGATGCCTTCCAGCTCCGCATACCCGAAGGGAAACTCGTAATCGATGTCCGCGGTCCGGACGGAATAGTGCGACAACTCTTCTTTGGTGTGTTCACGGAGCCGCAACTTGCCTTTACTGAGACCTAAGTCCTCGATGTGCCAGCGCAGGCGCTCTTTTAGCCAGTAGTCGTGCCATTCCTTGGCCTCAGCGGGCGGGCAGAAGAATTCCATCTCCATCGCTTCAAACTCACGCAGACGAAAGATGAACTTGCCCGGCGTAATCTCATTCCGGAACATCTTCCCGATCTGGGCGATGCCGAAGGGCGGCTTCCGGCGGGTGGAGGCTTGGATTTCCTTGAAGTCGACGAACATCGCTTGGGCCGTTTCCGGGCGAAGGTAAATCGCGCTCTCATCATCGGCCACCGGCCCGGCGTGAGTCTTGAACATCAGGTTGAAGCTCCGGACCTCCGTCCAATCCGCCTTTTTGCCTTCGGGCGTCTTGATTTCGTTCTCCCGGAAGATTTCTGTCAGCTCCTCATTGGAAAGACCCTCCACCTGACGGTCGAGCTGATCTTCGATCAAATGGTCGGCACGGTACCGTTTCTTGGAAATCTTGTCATCGACCAGCGCGTCCGTAAAAGTCCCGACGTGGCCGCTGGCTTCCCAGACCTTCGGATGCATCAAAATCGCCGCATCAAGACCGACCACATCATTACGCTTTTGCAGAAGCGCCTTCCACCAAGCGTCCTTGATGTTCTTTTGTAACAAGACACCGTAGTGGCCGTAGTCGTACGTCCCCTGCAACCCTCCGTAAATCTCCGAACCCTGGAACAGAAACCCGCGCCGCTTGGCGAGGTTAACGATCGTCTCCATGGTGACTGGGGTTTTGGCCATACTTACCTAGCGTATCATGCCGAAAAACCTCGAATCTGAAGCAGGCAGCCGGAGACTTTACGCTCCACCTTTCAAACGGGCGGCACGAAAGCACCAAGACTAACCAAGATGATAATCATGAGGGCATAAAAAACTTCAATTGCGGTAAATAGTGCCACTATGGTCAAAAGGGTGACGCGAATCAACGAGCTGCCTTTCCCCTGCTTTTTTAAACGCCGGTGGCTGAAGAATGCGCCAATCATCAAAGCCAGGGCAATCCACGGACCAATGAGTACCGAAGCGTCGCCCCATACAAAATCCAGATTAAGCGTATACATCAGGAAAAGACCGATCGAGAGAAGCGTCGCCAGAGTGATGCAGAGCCAAAATATTTCGTGTGTTTCAAAACGCATATATTTCCTCCATTATTCTTTGTTGGGTAAGCCCTGGTTGCTCACACCGTCTCCAGGTGCTGCATGAGGATTAGCCCCGTGGCGAGGTTGACGATCGTGTCCATGGTGACTGCGGGTTGGGCCATACTTACCTAGCGTATCACTCACAATTATGGGAACCCGAGGGACATTACCACTGAAACCAGAGCCGTACCTACTATAAACGAGAGAAGCACGCCAGGAATGATTCCCAGCCCGGCATAGATAAAAAGGGCCTTTCTGTTGTGGGGCCTAGCTCGAAAAATAAATATAAGCGCCACGGCCAGAAGTAGAAAGGCTGGGAGGATTACTGGGAGCCAATCGCGAACGGTGTCCGCCGTGTAGAGTTTATCCGACTCGCTCTTGGTAAGTCCTTGGAAGAGGGAAACGCCGATGATAATCAAGCTTGCCCACGCCAGACTGAAAGCAACCACTAAAAGCTTCATCTCACACCGTCTCCAGGTGCTGCATAAAGGCTTTCGAGCGCGGCTCACGCTCCAGCGTCTCGCTGACCACCAGGTCCGTCAGGCGCTTCACTTCCTGGCGAACCTTCTCGGAAACCAAGATGCCTTCGATCTCGTTGAACGAACGCTCGGAGTAACACCGCAGCAGCTTCACCGCTTCCGGCGATACCGACCGTGCTTCCGAATCGGCCGACCGGCAGTTCCGGCAGAGCACGCCGGAGAGGGCATGGGAAAAGGCCAGCGCCTGGGGGTAGAGCTTTTGGTGGCAACTGGCACATGCATGTAGGTTCGGCTCCCAGCCGCCGACGATAATCGCCTGCCACTCGAAGTAGCTCGTGACGAGAACCACGTCGTGGTCGTGCTCAAGGGCCGTGAAAGCCGCCCGCAGGAGCTCCGGGAAGCGCTTCGATTCCTGGCCGTCCGGGCTCAGCCGACTGACCAACTCGGCCAAATAGGAGGCGGATGCGACTTTTTTCAAATCACGTCGGATGAATTCGTGATGCTCGATCGCCTTGGCGCCGGTAATCGTCGCCAAGTCTCCCCGTCCGCGGGCGAAAAGGAGCTCGACGTACGTGAAGGGCTCCAGGTGGCCGGCCAGGCGGGATTTGATCTTGCGGACGCCACGAGCGATCGCCCGGACCTTTCCTAAGTCATCCGAATAAATCTCCAGGATCCGGTCGGCTTCCTTGATATTGATGGTGCGGAGCACCACGCCTTTCGTTTTGGTCAGGTTCATACGTTTTTGGTGTGTGTAAGGCTGGTTCGAGTATACCCCAGAATCTCTTCAAAACCTTTTCTGCCACGTCGCTTGGAGAAACCCAACATTTTCATCCGGCAAAGCAAGTCAGGGGTTGCTATCAGGGCGCCGGGGCTTTCGGAGGTTTTGGGTTCGGCGGCGGCTCCGGCGGTACCGGGGCATGTAACGCATCCGCTATCTCGCCGGCCAGAAAGCCCGGACCGTGACGGCGTTCCGCGGTCTCGCTGGCCGCATGCAGAAGCCGGCTGCCCTCCTCGGCCGCCTCGAACGGACTGACACCGCGGGCGAGGAGGGCGCCGATGACGCCGCTTAAGATGTCGCCCGAACCGGCCTTGGCCAGGAACGGGGAACCGCCGCTGATCTCGACGGTCCGCGTGCCGTCGCTCAAAACGTCTCCGGGACCTTTGCAGAGAATGGTGGCGCGATACTTCGTCGCCAGAGCCGTGATCGTCGTCAAGGGGTGATCGCTCGACTCCCCTGCCATCGCGGCGTACTCCGCCCGGTTCGGCGTCAAAATGACAGTCTTGTCTCCCCAGAGCTTGGCGGGATTCCGACTGCGGGCGACGATACGCAGCGCGTCCGCATCGATTACGAACGGGCCGCGGAAACTGCCGAGGACGTGGCGGACGAACTTGCCTACCTCGCGCTGGGTGGTGATACCCGAGCCGATTACCACTGGGTACCCCGAAAACTGCTTCAAAAACTTCATGAAACGGGTTTCGAAATGTCGCCCCGGCAGGGCGATCGAGACCGCATCAGGATAATGATGCAAGACGGCGGTGGAGGCCCGCTCCGGCGCGGCCACGACGACCAGATCAAGCCCGGTACGGAGCGCCCCGGCCGTATTCAAGACGGTAGCGCCACCGAGCTGTGAACTGCCGCCGAGGATCAAGAGTTTACCCCAATCCCCTTTGGCCAGCGTCGGCGCGCGGTGTGTTTTCATACTCCCCTAGCCTACCAAACCGGACGGCCAAACCCCACTTTCCCACCTATACTGTCCAGAGGGGCCAAAACAGACCGAGGGTTCCTCCGCTCCCCCTGTCCGTGGCAGGGTTGGTCGGACAAACTATTAGTGCCCGCCTCCGCGTCCGTTACTGCGGACGGTCGTCCCTGGCAAGACAAAGCTACTCATCCCTGCCATCCCGAGTATCTCGGCGCAGTTTATGCTGAACTTGTTTCAGTGCTCGAGATAAACTCCATCGAGGAATCCCTTTTCAGGAGGCGTACCTGGCTTCTCGGATGCGCCGGCGCGAAAGCACTCTGTGGGAAGTCAGCCATGCCACCACTCAGTTAAAGAAATACTTGTATAAATCCGAGAGTAGACGTACTATTTAGACAGCTCTGTTCCTTTCCAGTAGGGAGACCTAGATGCCGTATTATATACGTCCTGCCAGACCCGGAAGGCAGTGGTTCCTCAGGGAATACCACAAGCGGACGAGCGCCGAGGCGTACCAGGAACGCGCGTATTGCGAGATGGTCCAACAGCGTCGCGCCGCCGCCAGGAATCAACGAGCGTCCAACCAAGGGCGGCCATCATGAAGACCAGACGTCTGCGCCGCTGGCTCAACAAACTACGCCAGGGAATTTTCAGACGTCGTCCCACCCCGCAGCGCGTTCCCCCGGGCCGCCCCAGGGTCGCCCGCTACTACAACGATCAAATCCGCGCCGATCCCCAGCGCTGGTCTGAACGTTAGACCGACGATCAGCTCACCGCCGATCCCCCGCCGACCTGATCGTCCGACCGACCCCGTCTTGAGACAACATAAGCACTCAAACGGGGTCGTTCGCTGTCTCGGAGCATACTGCTCCGCCGGCGACCGTTGAGGTGCTTATGCAGCACTGGCCGCCGGCGGGATCGCGTGATTTACCTACTCTGTGTTGATAGTCCAGGAGTGGTGGGGAAAGGAAACGAGGTCGCCCGACAGCTTGCCATCCTCCACGAGGCGCTGGTAGGCGTCCTTGTCGAGCTCAATTTTCGGCTGTACCGGATCAGCGTCGGGCTGGTCCTCGTCCAGAATCTTCAGGACGGCCGGAAGCTGTGCCAAAGTGACTGGGACGTGGACGGACTTAACTGACTGTTGGCCTTTGGCCCCGAGGAGCCGGAGGCTCTCGGCTTCTAGCCGCGGATCGTGGTGCTTCGCCTGGGTAGACTCCCACGTGAGCAGGTCGACACCCTCCTTGCCGTTACCACGTGCGAAGACGAAGCCACATGCACACCCTTGCCGGTCAACAAGGGGCGTAGGACTCCCATGATGAGGTCCTCGTAAGGGAGCTTCTCGTCTTGCTTGATCTTATCCATCTTGCGCTTGGCCTTCTTCAGCCAGAGCGCTGGCCAGCGAAGCAGATAGAGGGCTGCCTGCTCGCGGTCTGTCAAACGCGGCTGTCCAAGCTCCTTCGCGTAGTAAACGCGGAAGTCTGGTCGCAACTCAAAAGAAGCGTACTTCTCGTCTCGTGGCATCGGAGCCTTTCGATCGGGTTGGGTAAAGGTGCGACGACAGTTTATTGTACGCTGAAGAGCCTACCAAGACCAAGATATCCGACTACCGACCCAGGAGGTCGCGGTAGAGAGTAAGATGTTCACGAACCAAGCGCAGCATCAAAAACTCGCGCTTGACCCGCTCGTACGCTGCCTCGCCGAGACGGCGGCGCAGTTTTCCATCATCAAGCAATTCCGTGAGCCGGTGCGCCGCTTGCTCGGCGCTGCCGACGATGAACCCGCTCTCCCCATCATCGATTTGCGCCCGGAGACCATCCGTGTCACCGGCGATCACCGGCCGTTTTTTCCACATCGCTTCCGTCGCCGTCAAACCGAATCCTTCCTTGAGTGATTTTTGCAGCACGACGTCCGCCCGCTGTTGTACGGCGTTCACTAGTAATTGGTCGTCACCAGATGTCAGGATCAGGATGCGTTGATCATCGATTTTCTTCAGCTCTTCGTAAATCACGCGTCCCTCCGGATCGTCGGCGGCGAAGTTGCCGAGCAACACCAGCGTCGCATCGACCGCGGCCTCCTGGAACGCCTGAATCACGCCGAGCGGGTCTTTCCACGGATCGAACCGGGAGACCTGCGTCACCAGCGGCCGGTCGCTCGGGATGCCGTAGTGAGCCAAGCGCTCCTCGACCTCTCCGGCCGGCAACGGCCGATTCTTAATGGTAAAAGGGTCAATCGCCGGCATGATGAAGTGCTCGCGTATCGGCAGCTCTTGGGCATAGGCCGGCAAGCTGAAGATGGCCGTGTCGTAGCGTTCGATCCAGGGTTTGAGGCGCTCCCAGGTCGGCCCGTGCGGCGACCCAGGGGACGGTCTTCGGCAGATGGGTGATGAAACCGAGCGGCTGGGGATCATGGATGACGACCAGATCGTGGTCCAGCACTACGGCCCGCGCCGCCTCGGCCGTCACTGTCTCGTACGTCTGCCACTCCGCCTCGGTCGGTCCAACCGGCGCTCCCTGCAGGGCGTTGTGGATTTTCTTGGTGTCGACGAAGAACTGTTCCGGCGCTTCCATCACCACGCGTTCCGGTCGCAAGCCGAGCTCCGTCAGCAGACCCGTGAATGAGACGAGGATTTCCGCCACGCCGCCCCCGGTCAGCGTGGAGTTGACCTCGGCAACGCGTAAACCTTGCAGCGGTGCCGCCAGCTCACGGACCGCCGCGACCTCATCGGTCAAACCGAGCGTTTCATAATCCGCCAGGGAACCGAATGGCGAGATGCTCACGAGTACGCTCTCGCCCACGGGTGAAAAAAGTTACCGCCGCGAACGAGGGGTAAGTCAGTAGTACTGACCCACTCCCCACCTTTGGTAGCGGGGCGAATGATGATTGCTGTAGCGGTGAAGGTTCTCGGCATACGCTATTCAGTATACTGTGCAGAACTCGGGACCGATTTGTAATCAGGCAGATTATTTCCGTTGATGAGTTTGGCTGGCGTTACTATTCAGAAAGTCTAAATATCGCCTCTCCTATGCCTCTCCCGTCCTGGCCATCGTCGCACGCGCACCTCTGGTACTTTATCGTTTGCGCCGTACTGCGTCCTGAGGCGCAGATTCTGTGGCAGCCGCGATCGCCAACGCCAGGACAACCACGAATAGCCACATTCCCTGGGGCAGCGTCCAGAAAAAATGGTCGGTCAGTGTCATGCCAAGCGAGGCCAGGAGTAGGGCGCAGGCCGCCGCCGGCCAGACCGCGCGGCGACGCCAAGCGGCGCGGGTGCTGTCCCAAAGGACGCTGCCTACGAAAAATAGAAGTAGGCCAGCCCCGACGATACCCAGCTCAGCCGTCACCAGGACAATCGTATCGTGCACCGGCTGTCGCTGGTAGGGGGTCAAATCCGGCCGGGCTTCGTCGACCGCCGGAGCGTAATTACCGGCGCCGACCCCGTACGGTTGCTGGCGAACCAACGTCCAGGCCGCCTCATGCTGGACCGCCCGATCCGGTACGGCGACTTGGCCGATATGCGTGGCACTGGTGCGCTGCTGCAATTCGGTCCGCACGCCGAACGCGCCGATCGCGAAAATCAGCGCCGCCAGCATCACCCCCGCCGGCAGTCGCCTGACCAGCCAGACGCCCCGGGCCAGGAGCGCCATCGCCCCAGCGGTCACCACCAACCAAGGCGTCCGAGAAAAGGTAACCAGGAACGCCAGGGCTAAGCCGCCCAGCAGGCCACCGCCAGCCAATTGCCACCACCACGTCCGAAAGCGACGGGCGAACAGCGCACTGATGACAAGGAAAATCGCCGCCGCCAAATATGCGGCCAGTACGTTGGGGTGCGTCAGCACGCCGTAAGCGCGCAGCTTCGGTCCGTGAGGGGTCGGCACCATCGCCAGCCAGGATGACGGCGGGTGTAGCACGCCCTCTCCTAGCGACTGCAGCCCGAGGTCATGCTGGCCGAGGTACTGGGCGCCGCCCCAAGCTGCCTGGAGAGTGATCATGGTCACCAGTACGACTGACGCCAGACGGCGGAAAGGCGGGTCAGCGAACTCGCTCGCTAGCATGACGAGCAGCAGCGAAGCGATCGCCAGATGAGCAGCGATCACCACGGCAAGCGTCGGCAGGGGCGCCCACACCGCGGAGATAAACGCCAGGGCTACCAGCCCCGCCACGGGCCAGTACCGGGCGAGTGCCTGGCGGTTCGGCTGGCGCAGTCCCATCCAGGCGACGAACGTACCGGCGATCAGGATTTCTAACGGATAGAATTTTGGGACGGTGTAAATCGTCCCCGCCCCCGCGATCGCACCGGCCTGCACTTCCCAGTAGGCAAAGGGCAGCATGAAGAGAATCAGTAAGAGAAGCAGGCGGACGGCTTGCTCCATCCGATTCGCGCCCAACCCCCGTACTTTTTTTGTTCGAAGTTTCATCTTTGTTCTGGTAATCCTATCGTAGCGGACTCCGCCTTGGCGGTAAAACCGTTGACGTCGACGGCGCTTTATGGTAGGCTGTCATAATTTATCAAATCAGAGTCTCATAATTTGGTAAATCCAAATGTCCTCCCTGTGATAAATACTAACTACAAAAGCCCATGAACCTCTCCACCCTGTCCAACCATAAGCATATCCTGATTGCCGCCGTCATGGCCGGTGTCTTGATCGCCGCCCTGGTGAGTTTTGCCTCAGGGGGAAAGCAGCACAACCTGACATGTAGCTTCGGCCCGTCGTACAATCCGAGCTACCAGCCGTCGTTTGCACCGAGTTACCAGCCGTCGTATGCCCCCTCATACGCGCCCAACGCGCAGCCGAGCTACCAGCCGTCGTACGCCCCCTCACCCGTCTGCCAGCCGTCGTATGGCCCGAGCTACGCCCCGACCACTAAGCCGGGTAAGCCGCGGAAGGTGAAAAAGCTCAAGTCCGTGCCGCTATTCGAGTACGATAACAAAAAGAATACGGAACACATTTACACCATCTACCGAAACGACAAGGGCTACCAGAAGGCGGGCTACACCTCCGGCGGCTGCGTCGCCCAGATTCTCGACAGGCCGCTCAAGGATGCCCTCCCGTTCAACCACTACCAGAACCCAAAGACCCACGACAGCATCTACACGGTTGACCGTAACGACCAGGCGATGGCGAGCAAAGGCTACCGCTTCGCCCGTGAAGAGGGAGCGATCTACACCAAGAAGCGCGTCGGCACGAAGAAGCTGTACGAGTACGCGAACGCCAAGACCGGCGACCACCGCTATACCGTAAAGCGCGACGACAAGAAGATGAAGAAAGGCGGCTTCACCTACTCTAAGTCAGCCGGCTTCGCCAAAAAGGCGCCGAAGAGCTGCGCTAAGAAGTAGTAGCTTCAACTACGCTACGACAAACGAACGGCGCCCCACGGGCGCCGTTTCCTTACCGGTGGAACAGATTACTTTCCGCGAGGAAGAGTACCCTGCCGTCATCATTCCCGATGCCACCGTCATTCCCGCTCAACCCACTTCTGGGTCCCTCTCGTCATTCCCGCCCTGAACCAGGTTTAGCATACCCTTCAGCGGGAAGCTGCCCCTTGGACAAGAGGCGCTTGGTAGCGGCTCTTCACCAGCGTCACGATCCCGACCCCGTAAGCGCCGCTCAATCCCAGGCGAAGCCGCGACCGAAGTGACCGGCGCGGGCGGTCGGCTCAAAGATCGGCTTCCTCAGGTCAAGCTGCTCGATGATCGCGGCCGGCCGCAGGTCGTAGCCATTCACGGACCGCTCGACATCGTCGACTAAGGCGGAGACCATCACCGGCTCGGCGACGCCGATCGCGTAGGCGATTTTCACGAGCGCCCGGTCGGCTCCGGCGCGCACGAAGTCGCAGGCGACCTTCCGCGCCATGTACGCCGCCGAGCGGTCGACCTTGGTGGCGTCCTTACCGGAGAAAGCGCCGCCGCCCGCCGGGATTTGCGGACCGTACTGATCGACGATGATCTTGCGGCCGGTCAGGCCGGCGTCGGCTTCGAAGCCGCCGATCGTAAATTCACCAGCCGGGTTGGCGTGCACCGTCGGCACCTCCCCAAGCGTCGCCGCGACGACCGCTTCCACTTTGGCGCGAACCTCAGTGAGCGACTCCTCCACCGCGTGTTGGACCGAGGCGGTCACGCTGACGATCTCGTCGCCTCGCAGCGTCACCTGGGTCTTGCCGTCGGGGCCGTAGCCAGCTTCCTGCAGCGCCGCCGCCAGCTGTCGCGCCAAAACGACCTCTCGTGGCAGCAGCTCGATGGTTTCCGCGGTCGCGTAACCCACCATGATGCCCTGGTCGCCCGCGCCCCCGGTGTCGACGCCGTGGGCGATTTCCGGCGATTGCTTGACGAGCTTGTGGTGGATCTCCAGGGGCGCCGTGTAGCCGAGACCGGCGTACACCCGCCGCGCGATCGCGTCGGCATCGTAGTCAGCCGTCGTCGTCACTTCCCCGCCGATCAGGAGCGTCCCGTGGCTGCCGATCACTTCGACGGCGGTGCGGCTCCGCGGGTCGACCGCCAGGCAGGCGTCGAGAACAGCGTCCGAAATCTGGTCGGTTACCTTGTCGGGGTGGCCCGGAAAGACGTGTTCGGCGGTGCGCAGCGTCGCGCTCGCTTTGCTGGTGGTAGACGTCACGGCGTCGGGCTTGGTTTGGGTCGGGGTCGGCATGAGGCCTCCTGGTATTAAAAATCCGCTCTCGGAGCGGATGGTTTTAGCATATCGTCCGCCCTAGGCACTTGCGTCGCAAGCTTAGGGGCTAGCTGTGGCACCGCTGTTCGGAGATGTCCGGACCGGTTGCCGAGTGGATCGACGGGCTAGTTCCCTCCCCACTGCTCTTGATAACTGGTTGTCTTCGTCAGTGTACGGTTCGCCGGACGGCACGGCAAGCGCGACTCTTGTTTCATTCCCTGTGCGCACTACGGAAGGATTATGAGAGGCGCTGGTAGAGGCGTAAAGCCTAGCTCTGCGAGGGCGTGGTTTTCGTTGAAATCGATCTCCTTGGTGAGACTTGTTCCCTCTTGTCGACCTTTGCCGAGACGACGTAGTTGAGCGCGTACATCGCGTAAAGTTGACGGATGGGAATGCTACGGGACATCTTGGCATGCACCTTGTCCACCACGTGCCCTTCGCGGTGCTCGAACTCATCGATGAAGGCCGCGATTTCGTCGACCAGCTTTCCCGGCTCAAGGAGCTTGCCGATCGGTTTCCTGGTGATATACATCTCTTGAAGCTCATCCTGGTTCCCGATGCGTCCGGAGAATTCCTTGACGAACTGATTGACGAACCTGATGCCCTCGGCCCCCGTCGCTCTAGAGATTTCCATCCCGATTTCCTGGTACGTCCCCTTGGGCAGCTCCTGAATGGTGTGGGTCTTACCAGACCCTAAGAAAACCAATGAGTACCACTTTTTCCCGCTCCTCTTGCCGTTTTCGGAAAAATTAGTCAGAGCGACCGTCATATTCCCCTCCTTGAAGGGGTGCCGCCTGAACTTCGAGTCGGGTTTCTTGCGGGGGGGATTCTCGAAGATGTTGGCAGGCAGGTCGTTCAGGTTTACGAAGCGCTCGTCATGCGCCAGGTCGGGTAGCGGAAATATGACCTTGTCGGGAGCTATCTGCTTAAGTCCGATGGCCTTTCGGATAGCAATGGCCAAGGCCGAGGCCATCGGAGGGCAGACCGCGTTCCCGATTTGCCTCCATTTGGTTCCTTCGGAACCCGAGAACTGATAGGTCAATGGGAATCCCATCAATGACGACGCTTCGCGAATGGTCGGGAGTCGATATTCGCCATCACCCTTCCTGCCATATTCGGACTTATAGAGTAATGCTTCACGCGTACTAGCGGAGCGAGTCGCCATAATCGTCCGGCTTGGCCGGCTCTCGTCTTCCGGGAACGACATCCGTCCCATGAACGGGTGGTTTACCTTCGCGAACCGGGCCGCCTGCCATTCGACTTCGTAGACTCCTGTGTCATATAGGTGGTCCGTGATGTCCTTTACCGTTAACTTTAGCAAGGGATAGTTCGGATCAGTCCAAAGCTTCCGGCTTTTGGACTCCAAAGGCGAAGGCATTTTACCGATGATATCGCGTAGCGTAATCATCGAACCCTTGTTCGTCTTCTCAGGCGTCGGGAACTTCCCTGTGGCGGTTATTTCCCCACAAACGAAACGATCCCGTCTCTGAGGAGCGCCGTAGTCAGAAGCGGTCAGGACATCACCATTATCCTGCACCCTGAGGGCGATGTCGTCCGCGTTCTTGTCGATTCCCTTGGCCCATTCTGACAAATCCAAGTCGGCAAAAGTATACGTCTTCTGGACGTAGTTCCGGGAATTCGGCACGTTCTCCATCAGCCACGCCTTGAGAACCGACCCTTTCTTATGTTTCTTCACTGCGATAAAACGGAGATAGGCCTGGATTAAGCGGATACCGAGGGTCTTATCCGCCTTGCCGGCCTTGTTAGACATCGAGAATGAAACACAGGGCGGACTACCAATGATTACCTCCGTATCCTCGATTCCCTCGATGGCGGCGATTCCTTCGCTCCCCTTTTCGAACCACAGTACGTCCATCGGCTCATCCGCGAGACCGTGGTTCAGGTTATGGGTGCGCACGGCGGGACGCCAGTTCTCCACCCCCATGACTACGTCGAAGCCTTGTTGTCGGAAGCCCTCAGAGAAGCCCCCCGCCCCGCTGAAGAAGTCGATTACCCTCGGTTTCGTTAGCTTTGGCATGTGTTAAGTATACATTCGTATACTACCTAGTTTCAAGGCTCACCGGTGGGTGAGGTACGATTACGCTATGCCCCTACCATACGACGAAACCGACCCAAGATCAATATTGACTTATGCAAAGCATCTCGTCGACTCCACCCTACGTCCTATCGTCACGCCCCAAGACGAGACGCCCGCCTATAGGAAGCACAAGGGGCAATTCGGCAACTTGCTGGAGAGGTTTTATTTCCTTTTCGAGCCTAAGAGCACTAACCCCGACTTCCCAGAGGCAGAGCTAGAGCTAAAGGCGTCACCGCTGAAACGCCTGAAATCCAAGAAAGAATACCGTTCCAAAGAGCGCTTGGTACTCGGGATGATCGACTACATGAAATTGCCGAAGGAAGCTTTCGAGTTGTCGTCCTTCATCTTGAAGAACCAGAACCTCTTGATTGTGTTCTACGAATGGAGCAAGGAAAAGAATCTGCTCGACTACCCGGTAAGAATCGTCGACATCTGGTCATTCCTGGACTTGCCGGACGAGGACCAGAAAATCATCCGGGAAGATTGGTACAAAATCGCCGATAAAGTCAGGGCAGGCAAAGCGCACGAGCTTTCTGAGGGGGATACGCTGTATCTAGGGGCTTGCACCAAAGGGGCCGACAGCACCAAGACGAGACAGCAGCCACATTCAGACGTCCCCGCCAAAGGACGCGCCTACAGTTTGAAGCAGCCGTATGTGAACCTCTTGCTTGAACGTGACTTCGGCGTAGCGAAACTCAATACCCAGCCCGTGGTCAGTACCATCGCCGACTACAAGCCAGGACAGACCTTCGAGGAGCTGGTGCTCGAGCGCCTCATGACCTTCAGGGGCATGACAGACGCGGAAATCGCCCGGAAAGTGAAGTACCGGCCCGTGAAACGACCGAAACACTTCCACGCCTTGCTAACCAAGCGGATGCTTGGAGTGACCCAGGGAGAGGTACGGGAATTCGAGAAGGCAAGCATCCTTACCCGGACGGTGCGCCTTGATGGTTCCGGACGACCCAAAGAGGACATCTCTTTCCCTGCTTTCAAGTACGTGGACCTCGCCACCGAAGAATGGGACCAATCGACCATTAAGGAGACCCTTGAGCGACGGTTCCTCTTTGTCGCTTACCAGTCTGACGTTAACGGTGCATTGCGCCTAAAAAAAGCTCTCTTTTGGACGATGCCTTTCGTGGACCTCGAGGGACCGGTCAAGGAAGTTTGGGCAGCGACCGCACGTCTCGCCTTAGCTGAACGCCCAGAAGAGGCGCCAAGGGCCAGCCAGACGACCGTGGCACACGTCCGCCCGCACGCACGACGGGCGAGTGACACTGACTTGCTACCCAGCGGCAAGCCGGCGCGAAAACAATGTTTCTGGCTAAACAAGGACTATGTGAAATCAATCCTCGTCGAGTAAGAAACCCTTGATCATCGGCAGGGTCTTTTCCCGCCGCGCCTTAGTCGACAGTTCGTGTTCCCAGACGCGTAGCACCTTCCACCCCTCCCGGCGCAATAAGCGACGGTTTTTGGTGTCCCGCTCGATGTTCCGCTCGATCTTGGCCTGCCAGAACGGGCTCAGGCGGTCCTTGGTGGATCCGTACTTCCACCCGTGCCAGAAGTCCCCGTCGATGATGACCGCCCTCTTCTTCCGTGGCAAGGCGACGTCAGGACTGCCCGGTGCGCGACGATAGTGCTTCTGAAAGTAGACGCCCTCTTTTCGCAGGTATGAATACACAAGACGTTCAAGGGCGGTGTTTTTGCCCCGAATCCGGGACATCACAAAGCTGCGCTGCTCCTTTGAAAAAATGTCTGCCACTCGCACAGGCTAACAGCTGGCTCGCCGCGGATAAAGTTTCTGGCAACCGTTTGGGTTCGGCTTCCCGCGAGCGGGACGGAAGCTAGCGCTGGCTGTCGCGGTAGGCGGCATCGCCCCGGCCAGGGTCGTGGCGGCCGGAGCTGCAAGAACGTGAGTTCTCTGTGCCTATTCCATCAGTGGACGCGACCCGGCAAACTAGCCGAAGAGTCTACGCCTAACCACACCCTTCTCTTACGCTGCCAGCTCAGCGACGACGTGCCTCGGCCAGGGCTTCAGCTTGAGCAAAGACGGTCTCCAGGCTACCAGGATACGCTTCTTCCAACTGCGACAGGGCTCTAGCATCCGGCCACATAGCCTCTAAATCGGAAACCGCCGCGATGCGCTGTTGAAACTTTCGACCACCTCGCTCCTCTGCCACGTCAAAAAGGGCCAAGCGTAAATCACGACCCGCCGCCTCCTTATCGTCGGTGATCGCTCCGGCATCTTCCATGCTTGCTGCCTCAGCTGGTTCCATCTCGTGTTCCGCGGTCCTTTTCCGGCGTTCTAACCCGGCATAGATTTCAATCACCGAAACCGGACCCTCTTCGAGGCCTGCTAATTCTGCCGACAGCTCTTCCACTGCAAGCCGATGGAAAGCGACTGTCTGCTGATACACCGGGGAATGCCCCAACGAGGCCTTAGCGGACGCTCTCCAGGCCTCTTGCTCGGCGATTTCTCGGCGCAGCCAAGCCGTCGCAAGCTCGAAATCCGAAGTGCCAGTCACGATTTCTTCTGCTGATTCCCCATCTACGGCCATCGCTACTAGCCTCCTCGTTTATTAACGCCCTCATAGAGCCAATAAATATAGCATGTTTGGTGAATTATTCAAGATTTTTGACCCCTATGAGTCGCGTGCTTGATCGGACCCAACGGCACTACTTTACACCCCCGTCATGCGCCTGATACGGGTGACCGCTTCGTCTTTGGTAAACGACTCTGGAATCGCTTGCTCGGCCTCCAGTCTTACGGCTGCATCTCTTGAAGCACCGAGAGAGTATTCCCCGCCGGGTCTTTGAACCAGGCGATGTCCGGACCCCGCCCGTTACCGCGGACGATTCCCTTGGCGTCGCTCTGCATCGGCCCCTCGTCGGTCGTCTCAAACTGCACGCCGGCTTCCGTCAGCTGGTCGACCGTCTGCTCGACGTCGCCCACCGGAAAATTCAAGACCGTATGCGTGGCCGGCAGGTGGTCGTCTTTGGGGTAAACCAAGACGTGGGCACCACCGGCCAGGTTGAGGTTCAGAAGACCGGGCATGCCCGGGATCTCACTGACCTCCAAACCGAGAGTTTGACCGTAAAAGTCGCGAGCCTTCGCGGAATCGTCGACGGAAAAACTACTGAATGCGTGGGAATCCTTAAGCACGGGCCTCCTTAGGCGTTACCGCCCCAGTGTAAGCGCCCCAGCAGCGCCTGGCTACTCCACGCGCTATAGTAGAACTATGGCCATTCGCTATGAAGTCACGCCTCGCAAAGGTGCCCTCCACGGGTTCCTCGACCGGCAATGGGAGAAAGTCGAGCGAGCCCTGCACGGCAAGCACTACGACGACTTTAAGTGGGATTGTAAACGGCAGCATATCATCGCCCGCGACGGTCAAAAACCGGTGGGCTATGCCGGCCTTTATATCGATGGCGGGGTGGTCGTGCTGGACGAACTGATCGTCCACGACCACTACCGCGGCCGCGGCATCGGCCGTAGGCTTCTCGAGAACACGGAAGCCCTGGCGCGCCGACTCGATGCCCACAAAATCACCTTGGAAACCGACGATGGCCTGAAAGCCGCGATCAAGCTGTACACGTCATGCGGGTTCCGTAAGGAAGCCACCCTGCCCCGCCACTACGGCAAGCGCCCCACCACCATCTACGGCAAGCAGCTGGATGTCTAGTTTGCCAGGCCTTAAACCGCAAAGCACGGCGGGCTGTCTGTCTCATGACGTCCGGGCCAGCTAGTCGAGACAGAAGCGGGGCAAGTGCCAGCTCTGCGCAGAAGTCTCCCCCAGCTGCTTCATAAAGAAATCAATGGTCGCAATCCAATCAGCATCAGGAGTCGCACCGGTCGTGGCCCAAGGAATCCTGTTTCCTCCCGACGTGTCTTTGCCTCTTCCGCGAAGCTAAGGAACTAATTGAGTGGGCTAGCATCCTACGAACCTGACGTCTCCGTGGCTTCTCAGGCGGCCAACCAGCGGCAATCATTCGAAGCACTAAGAACTGGCTAGTCCGGCTCGGAGTTCTTTTTCTTTGCTGATGAATTGACTAAGCTTTGACTTAGTGTGCAGGGCGGGTAGGAATTTCACGTATTGCACATTTAGCTGGTCAGCGATTCTGGCTCGTTGTGCAGCCAGCATATCTGAGCCGGTAGAGTCGCCACGTCGCAGAGCTACCACATTTTGACGCGCAATTTCAAGCATCTGTTTCTCCTGCTCCAGCGCGAACTGGTCAAACGCTGCCACTGACTCCGGCGGCTTGGCGGTAGCGTGGTCTTTTAGCAAACGCTCTTGGAGTACCGTCAAATCTTCCGCCACTCGAATAAACCGGTTGGCATCCCTTTGCTGAACAGCGGATAGCAAGGCACCATACTTACTCTGCAAGGCGCGTGAATCATCGTAGTTTTTTTCAAACCACGCTACGACCGCTTTATGTTCGGTCAGGTAGGATCGACTATGAGCCACGTACTCCTGGCATCGCGCCGCCCGCTGCTTATCCGTCGTCTTGGACTTAAGCAATGGTAGGGACCGTGGCGTCGGCGGAGTATAGGAGTTAATCGTTTTCTCCGCTTCCTCTATTTTTTCACGAGCGATTTTGATTTCATCCTGGTATCGCCTAGTCAGCGACTGGTATGCCTCAACCTTCTGCGCTGCCGTAGCGGCGCTGCTTTCCGTAACAGGATTTTTAACGAAGGGATCGGAGTCGAACGTACCTGCGGCAGCAACAACTTTTTCCGGCAGCGTAGTTAGGCATGGCGCTAATTCTTTCTTAAATTGACCGTCCAATACCTGGGGTATAGCCACAAAGTAGATTGCCCCTATTGCCAAGGGCACACTAACAGCAAAAAGGAGTCTTTTTTTCATATTTCAATCAAGAGGGAGGTTTGATTATCGTGAACCAAGAATAACATCCACTGATAATTTAAGAAATCCGAGCTCCGTAGGAGTCACGGTTGTCACCCGTACATCAATCGGCAGAATAGTAGCTGGGCACCGATACCTAAGAGCGCTGTGATTGACGTGATTGAAATTACAATCACCGATAAAAAAGTTGAGGATGTAAACAATCTGCAACCCAAGCGCCCCACACCCGAAGGTTGACCAGAACCGGTCACGGACACCGGTAAGCACCCGACCCACCCCCAATCACCAAAATATTATCAGCTTATTTGGCACGTTTCCGGGCCAGGACGGTCAGGCTGCGGTTTCGTCACGCTTCAAGAGCGCCGCGTACCGGCCGTTCTTCTTGACGAGTTCGCGATGCGTCCCTTTTTCGACGACCTTCCCCAAGTCGAGCACGACGATCAGGTCGGCGTCGCGCACGGTGGAAAGACGGTGGGCGATCGAGATCGTCGTCCGGCCCTTGGCGAGCCGATCGAGGGCGACTTGCACCGCCCGTTCGGTGCGCGTGTCGAGCGCCGAGGTCGCCTCATCCAACACGAGTATCGGCGGGTTGCGCAAGATCGTGCGGGCAATCGCGATCCGCTGCTTTTCACCGCCGGAAAACCGGAAACCGCGTTCGCCGACGATCGTGTCGTAACCCTCCGGCAGACCGCTGATCAATTCATGGATCCTGGCGGCCTTGGCGGCCGCCTCGACTTCCCGATCGTCCGCCAACGGCTTGGCGAAGCGCAGGTTCTCGCGAATCGAGGCGTGGAAAAGGTAGGTTTCCTGGGAGACCACCCCGACCGATTCCGATAATGATGCGAAACTGACCGCCCGCACGTCAGTACCGTCTATTTTGACGGCGCCGCGGTTGACGTCGTACAGCCGTGCTACCAGGTATCCCAGCGTCGTCTTGCCGGACCCGGTCTCGCCAACGATCGCCGTATACGAACCAGGAGCCATCGTCAGCGAGATATCCTTCAGCGTCCACGGTTCACCGGTGCCGTAGCGAAAGCAGACTTTTTCAAACGTAATATTTCCTTTCAATTCGCTTGGGTCCAAGGAGACCGGGCGGCGGCGTTCCGTGATGTCAACCTTCCGATCGAGATAGTCGAAAATCCGGTCGAAGAGGGCTAAGGACCCGTGCACTTCGACGCTGACGTTCAACAAGCGCTGGAGCGGGAAGAACAACCGCGTCTGGAGGGTCGTAAAGGCGACCAAGGTACCGATCGAGACGGCCGCCCCGCCCCCGGCCGCGTCGATGCCGGCGTAGTAATACACCAAGGCCGGCATCACGCCGAAGGTCATTTGGATCACCGCGAAGACCCACCGGCCGGCCATCCGTTGCCGCAGTTCCAGACCGGCTAATTCCTTCGACTCGCTTTCGAACCGTGTAGCCAGCGCATCAGCCCGCCCCATCGTCTTGCCGAGTAGCATCCCCGACACCGAGAGGGATTCTTCCACCAAGGTCGACATGTCGGCCATCGACTGCTGCTTGGTCGAGATGATCGCCCGCCGCCGCTTCCCGACGCGGCGGCTTAAGAAGACGAAGATTGGCAGTAAGCTCAGCGCGAAAGCCGCCAATCGCCAGTCCAACAGGAACATCGCGACGATCGAGGCCGCCACCACGGTGATGTTCGAGACGATGTCGGTGACCGTGCTCGTGACGACCGACTGGACGCCGCCGATGTCATTAGCGATCCGCGACTGCACCTCACCCGTGCGGGTTCGCGTAAAGAAGGCCAGCGACAACCGTTGCAGATGCCGGTAGACGTCGGTCCGTAAGTCGTGCATTACCTGCTGGCCGACCTGGTTCGAAAGATAGGTTTGAGCCACCGAGAGGATTCCGCCGGTGATCGCGACCGCGATCATGCCGCCGACCAGTAGGCTTAGGAGCGGCACATCTTTGTTGGGGATGGCGACGTCAAGCACTTGCTGGAGCAAGAACGGCGAAATGATACCGATTCCGGCGGAAAACAAAATCAGGATCAGGACACCGATCAAGCGGAGCCGATAGGCCCGGAACAACCCGGCGATCCGGCGCACATCGGCTTGTTTATTGCTGCTCACCACTCCATGCTACCAATCATCGTTTCCCGCCGACGACCGGAGTGGCAAGCGTTGGACACGATGTGGACCGCCAGAAACGATCACGTTATTTGGCACGTTTCCGGGCCAGGACGGTCAGACCACGCTTGCGGATGCGCAAGGAGACGGGGGTGACTTCAAGGAGCTCGTCGTTCTCAATGAAATCAAGCGCTTCCTCGAGTGATAGGTCGGTGTAGGGCGTGAGTTGGGTGGTCATATCGGTCGAAGAGGCGCGGACATTCGTCAGCTTCTTTTCCTTGCAGGCGTTGATTTCCATATCGTCGCCCCGCCGGTTCAGGCCGATCACCATGCCTTCGTAGACTTTGGTGCCGGGACCGACAAAGGCCGTCCCCCGCTCCTCGACCACCAGTAAGCCGTAGGTCACGGCAGCGCCCGTTTGCGCCGAAATCAAGACGCCGTTCCGTAATTGTTCGAGGGCCGGCCCGACCGGTTCGTAACCGATCAATAGACTATTCATGATTACGGTTCCCTTGGTCGCCGTCAGCAGGAGGTTTCGAATGCCGAGGAGCGCCCGCGTCGGCAGCTGGTAGACCAGCTGCGTCACTCCCTTGCTCGTCGGATGCATGTTCTTCAGCGTCGCCTTACGGCGTCCAAGCTCGCTCGTCACTGCGCCGGTGTATTCCTCCGGCACTTCGATGATCAGTTCTTCGACCGGCTCGAGGGTCTTACCGCCCTCTTCCTTCGTAACGACGGTCGGCCGACCGATTTCCATCTCATAGCCTTCCCGCCGCAGGGTCTCGATCAGGACGGACAGGTGCAGCTCACCGCGACCGGAAACCATGAAAGTCGTCCCCTGCTCCTCGACCTGCAAGCTGACGTTCGTCTCGAGTTCTTTTTGCAGGCGGGCGGCGATCTGGCGAGAGGTCGTGAACTCCCCTTCTTGGCCGGCCAACGGCGAGGTATTCGGGCCGACCTCGACCTTGAGTGTCGGCGCGGCAATCTCCATCACCGGCAGCGCTTCCGGTTGCTCGATTGAGGCGATCGTCTCGCCGATGCGGACCTCGGTCATACCGGTCAGCTGAACAATTTCCCCGGCGCCGGCCGCCGGTACTTCGACGCGACCCAAGCCCTCGGAGACGAATATTTTCTCAATCTTGACCCGGTGGACTTTGCCGTCTCGATCGAGTCGGGCGACCTGGCTGCCGGCTTTAAGCGTGCCGCGGCCGATCCGCCCAATCGCGTACTTCCCCTGGTAGGAATCACGATCAAGGGCCGTTACCAACATTTGCAGCGGTCCGTCCGGATCTCCCTGTGGCGGCGGCACGTGCGCGACAATCGCTTGGAAAATCGGCGCCAGGTCGGCGTCCGCCTCGAGGTCGCTCGGGCGCGCTGCCCAGGCCTTGCCGCCTCGGCCCACCGCGTAGTACACCGGAAAATCCAGTTGGTCGTCCCGTACCGCCAGGTCCAGGAAGAGGTTGCCGGTTTCGGTCTCCGCTTCCTCGACGCGGGCGTCGCGCTTGTCGATCTTATTGATCACGACAATCGGCTTGAGACCCAGCGCTAGGGCTTTCGCTAAGACGAACTTCGTTTGCGGCATCGGGCCTTCCTGGGCATCGACGATCAGGATCACGCCGTCGGCCATGCCGAGCGTGCGCTCGACCTCGCCGGAGAAGTCGGCGTGACCCGGTGTGTCGATGATGTTGATCTTGATGCCCTCGTACTCGACCGCCGCCGTCTTCGCGGTAATCGTAATCCCCCGTTCGCGCTCCAGGTTACCGGTATCGAGAATCGTCGTCTGGTCCATCTCGGCCTGGTTGGCCCGAAACGTCTTGGACTGCTTCAAGAGTCCGTCGACGAGCGTCGTCTTGCCGTGATCGACATGGGCGATGATCGCGATGTTACGAATGGTCTGTGGGTCGCGCATTACTCAAGGATAGTGCGTGTGACCGCAAAAGTCACCGCCTAGCGGGTACGACAGTCAGGATTTGGCAGCATGTTTGAAGAAATCGAACTCGCCCTGCCAAAATCTTTCCGCCATATCTTGAGTCCGAGCGGTTATCGGAGCTGCTACGTGCACAAGCTGTTGTTCGTACGCTTCGGCGCTGATGAACCGAAATCGCGCGACATCCCTCGTGTCGACCGGTGTACCTGCAACGTATTTTCCTAAACTTCCCGCGGGCTGACGCCCGGGGGTTTAGCCTGATACCCCGACAAGTCGAGGCCCGCTGTCGACGGCGGAGTGCTGCAGCCCGCCAGCTGACGCTTGGGGTTTTAAGCGGGTAAGGTTAAACCCGCCTGATAAACTGGCCCGTTTTTCCGTCTCGCCTACAGTCATGCCACGGTAGCACGGTCCCATTCATCGCAATGTACACTCCTGGCTGGAGGCTGGCCGCAGCGCCGAGCGCCACGCCGACGTTAAAAGCAGCATCCGAGGCGATGAACCTTTCAGGCTTCATTGCTCCGGTGATAACGATTACCTTGTGGGTCGAGCCATCAAGGAACTCCGCGGTATCCAACATGGTATCGGTACCATGGGTAATCACTATGCGGTCTGCGCTAACCTTATGTACGGTTTCGAGTAGCTCATGGCGATCTTGATCGGTGATGTCTTGGCTGTCCTTGCGACATACCGTCAGTACCTCGTATACGAAGGTCGGGTTGACCATGCTAAGGATTCGCTCGACAGCTGGTTCATCAATCTCAAAAGCATACCCACCGGTCTTACGTGGATAATCCTTGTCGATCGTGCCGCCAGTTTGGATAAATACGATTTTCATATATTTGCTTGCTGGACGTAGCGAATCCGTACTGCCATGGCTTCTAGGTGATTTCGGTCTGATCCTTGGTAGCTTGTAAGCCGACCCGCATGTACCCTCGAAAAATCAACCCGATGAAGGGCCACATAATCGGCGCGAATAACGGGCTCTTCAATCGAAAGGTATATCGCCAGGTAATGCGCGTGCCCGATTTCTGCTCGGCAAACCACCACTGCCCCGTTCCCTCCGAAACAAAGCGCTTCATGATGAAGGAAAAATTACTCACCCGGTAGGCAAAGTAACGCGGGTGATCAATGGCCGTGATCTCTTCATGCAATTGTCCATGGCGGGCGATCGTCAGGGGGTGCCAGTCGCTTCTCGGGCCGAAGAACACCAGGCGGGACGCTCCGACCACTCCCCACTGCTCGGTTTGCACTCGGGTCCTCACGACGCGCGGAATCGGACCATAGCCCGATAGGATCTTAAGCAGCAGGTCTTCCGCCAACACGAAGTCGAAGACCGATGTCCGTGGTGCGGCAATATCAATTACGGTCGTCGTCGATACGTTCATTCTGAAAGTGTACCCCTGCGCCTACTACAAAAACTATCCCTATTCTACGCCGCAGGAGCGTCTTCGACTGTTCTCACGTAATTGTCGCCATTCCAGACGCCACTCCTATACGGGACGACTCCCAGATCACCTAAATACGCTATTCTTTGGAACGATCCGGGTGAATCGGGGAAGTCCTCTGACACCCTCATTTCATCAGGAGAACCTGGTGACGGTAACTCGAGTACGGTAATCCTACCTACCGCTTTACTCCTATGCATTTGCTCCAGGACCATTCCCACCTCAAATTGGTAAGCGCTAGTAACCTGGGCCGGATCTCCCCAATCGGGTCTCCCTATAGCATAGCTTGGTTCTGAGTCACCCCCGATTGATTCCATACCGATTTCCCTGATAGGTTTATTGAGATACTCATCAATGGGATACTTATTAGTAGGTTCCCAGTCGTGTGCAGCCATAGGTATTAACTCCCTTCCTATATATTATTAGCTTTCTACCCTAGCATACAGATAAAAATATTGCAACCATAGTATTATTGACTTAGCTTCCGCCCTACCAATTCCTCATTATTCATCTCTGGCAAGCCACGTGAGTATCCAGGTTATCAGATTGAGATTCCGGTTTCGCCGAACGACACGGCATAGCCGCCTACCAAAACCTCGTTTGTACTATCTACGTAGATCGTACTACTCATGCCCATATCAAAACCTTGCCTGATCACTAGCTGCTTCTTCTTCCCTCGGAAGATATGTCTATCCGCATAACAGCCAAGCGGGCCGGCGGCCACCCCGGTTGCCGGGTCTTCATCAATGCCGACAAGCGGGTTGAAGTATCTCGTGCATAGGTCTTCACCTTCGCCGGTAGTTTCCGTCGTAAGCAAGGAAAAGCCTTTGGCGATGTTCCGCTCGCAATACCGGCTTATGCCTTTCAAATCAGGCCGTACCTTTCTTAGAGCGGCCAGTGAAGCAATCGGTATGACCAGCTTGGGTATCGCGGTCGCGACGACCCGGATCGGTAGGTCCGCTAACTCCGTTGCCTCTAGGCCGAGGAGATTAGAGAAAAGCTCCTTCTCCGTTTCGACCGGACCGAACTCTGGATCACCCTGCACCATCATGATCTTTCCGTCCTGGCGACAGGTAACCGGGAAAACTCCTGCCTTGGTTTCTTGAGTGAGCGTAGTCACCCTCGTCTCATCGATCGCTAACGCCCCCATTTGTCTCAACGAATGGAAGGTCGCTGCCGTCGCTTGTGCGACGGAAATCGACTTCCTGCTTGGCGGCAAAGAAGCGCACCTTGAAGTCAGCCTCGCTCGACCGCTGGATAAAAGCAGACTCAGAGAATCCCAGCTCTCGGGCGATCCCCAGCATTTGTTCTTCCGTCAGCCAATCGGCGTCGTGCACGACGCCAGCCGGATTACCTTCGTTCTTATTGCTGGTGAAGGCCTTAACGAATTGTACGGACACTTTCATGATTTCATAAGGTTACTTGCTTGTCAGTCGCGTTGGATACCCCTTCCTCACTTCTTCCGAGAATGCTCTGCCAGCCATTCCGCCACTTCCTTGACGGTTCTCCGATCGATGACGACCGAAAGGACGAAGCGCTCGACTTCCCGATTCGTGGCGGAGAATTGGTACCCGTTCTGATCAAGGAACCTGACTGCGGACGCGAACCCGATGCGCTTGTTGCCATCCGCGAAGACATGCCCGACGGCGAATCCGTGAAGGTAGGCGGCGGCCTTCTCGTGGATGGTCGGATACCGCTCCTGGCCCTGGAACGATTGCCACGGACCTGCGAGCACTGATTGGAACAAGCCGACGTCGCGGACACCGGCCAGGCCTCCTGTCCGGTCGATCAACGCCGCATGGATAATCAGCACTTCCTCGGCTGAGAGATACTGCATTTACTTCTTGGCGAGCGCCTCCAAGGCCGGCCGATAGTCCTCAAGGAACGATTTCGTCCAGTCAGCCAGCTCAGTCGACCCGGTCGGGGTGACGAGTAGGGAGTTCGGCTTTCCGGGGGCCGCACTAATCTCTACCTTGTCACCTACTTTCAATCCCAGTTCGGCGAGCTGCGATTTGGGAATCAGGATCCCGCTGGAGTTACCGATCGTAATCACTTTTGGCATGTCGCTATGTTATAACACGTTATAACGGCTGTCAAGCCGTATATTTCTCCCACTTTCATAATGACTAACCGGACGTTTTTCATGAATGTTAATTATGCGTGTTTGTGCGACCAGGCACAAAATATAGGAAGCTGGCGCAGAGCGAACTGGCCTCTCTGGGCTGTTTGTATACCGTTACTCAAACAGGCAGATACGGCAAATCCCAGAGAATCGCCGCGGCCGCGAATCCCCCGAGTGCCAACGCTCCCAACCCAACGGCGGCCACACGTTGGCCACGGGAAGCGGTTGAAGCTTGTTCTTTGGTACGCACATAGTACGCCACCACGCGACGAAGCCAGCGCTCGGCCCAATCAAACTCCAGGGCCCATAGAAACAGGCCGAGGGGAATCACCAAAAAGGCCGGTCCCGGCAACACTACTAACCCGATGCCGCCCAGGACGAGGACTCCGCCGGTCACGGCAGTCAGTACGCGGACGATTATATGCCGCTTTTTGTGTCGCTGGCGCGTCTGCTGCACGCTATCCAGTAACGTCTCGGGATCAGGCAGTTTCATATTTACCAGTATCGCACAGGCGCCTACCAATCTCGGTATCAATGGCACCGCCGAAGACGTAGCGGTTGAGGATAAGGAACATGAGCGGAAAGGGCGCGACCGAAAGTAGCTGGTCGAAACTGCGGATAATATGGGTAATGCTCCGCTTGGTCATGATCCAGGAATCGATCAAAAGCCAGGACACAGCAGAGCGCCTCTCAGGAACCAGTTGGACCACATCGGTTTTCATGCTTTCGCCTTCTTGCCAACTTTTGACCATATACTGGGTGGTCAAGAGAATGGTCGTACCGCCCGCCGCCAATCCTGCGATCATCTGCCATATCCCTACGCGGCTGTGGGGGTCGAGCCCAGTGGTCGGCTCATCTAGAAAGATAATCGGGGGGACGCAATCAAACTCATCGCCAGGTCTAGTCGGCGGCGCATGTCGCCGGAATAGGTCTTGACCGGACGCTTGGCGGCTTTGACCAGCTCGAACCGCTTGAGCAGTTCCGTGGTCCGCCTGGCCGTGACGGTTTTGCTCAAGCGATACAGCCGGCCGATCATCAAGAGGTTTTCTTCGCCGGTCAAATACTCGTCGACAGCCGCGAATTGTCCGGTAAGGCCGATGCTCTGACGGACCCGTCCTGCTTCACGGGCGAGCAGAAGCTCGAGGAGCTCCACATTGACCCGGAGCTATTGAGCCCGGAGCGGGCCAAGGATTTCGGAGTTCATCTCGGCCTGGTTGGCGCGGAAGGTCTTGGACTGCTTCAACAGCCCGTCCACCAGCATGGTCTTGCCGTGGTCCACGTGGGCGATGATCGCGATGTTGCGGAGGTCGTGGGGTGGGCGCATAGGCTCTAGTCTACGCAAAAACCCGGGTTTGGCACGGGTCAGGGGCCAGAGTGACGCGCCGGTCGGTCCAGGACGGCTACTCGGTCAGCGGAGCGTCCCGGCGGGTGACGCCTTCATAGAGCGCCACCAGGAAGAGGAAGGCCGGCACCGCCAGCAACGCCCCGATGATGCCGCCGAGCGCGCCGCCGGCCGTCAGGGCGATGATGATCGCCACCGGATGCAGACCCGACGACGCGCCGAGGATCTTCGGCGTTAGCACGTACGCCACCAGCAGTTGCAGTACCAGGTAGAGCAATCCGACCGTGATCGCCCGGGTCGGCGAGATCGTCAGCGCAATCAGCACCGCCGGGACGCCGGCCACCACCGGCCCGACCACCGGAATCACCGCCAGTCCCGCGCCGAGCAAGGCCAGGAGCACCGCGAACGGCAGTCCGAAGGCCAGGAAGAGGATCAGGTCGAGCACGCCGATCAGGACGGAGAGGATCAGTTGCCCGCGCACCCAGCCGCCGAGCCGGGCTTCCAGGTTGAGCTCGACCGCCTTGGCGCGGGCCGGCCGCACCCCTGGCAGTCCCCGCACCCATTTCCACAGTCCGTCGTAATCGGCCAGTCCGAAGTAGCTGATCGTGGCCACCGCGAAGATCGCGAACAGGACGGTGAAGGTGGTGGCGGTGACGGAGACCAGCGTGTCGAGGCTGGAGCCGAGGGCGTTGTTGATGGTGGCGGCCTGGTTCGGGATCCTCACTCCGGTGGTCTCGGCGATCCGGGTCAGGCTGTTCGGGAAATCGTTGATGAAGATGGCGGCCTGGTTGGCCACCTGCGGGACGGCGTAGGTGGCGATGCCAACCATGATCGCCAGCAGCGCCAGGATCAACAGCAGCGACACCGCCCGGCGGCCGACCCGACCGCGCGAGAACCGGTTGACCAGCGGCCGCAGTCCGAGCGTCACGATCAGGGTCAGGAAAAGCAGGATCAGCAGAAACCGCAGCTGGAAGGCCAGCCACAAGCCGCCGATAATCCCGAACACCAGGAAGACGGTGTGGTAGTGGTGGACGTAGGCGCGGGTGGAGGCCATGACCGAATTCTAGCATGCTTGCGGGGCGGCCGCCTGCAGGGGTTATTTCCTGGCTTGAAGAATGACGGCAATCGGGACGGTTGGTATCTTCACGCATTGCCCTGCCGTGAACGGTAATCGGGAAGGATGGCAACTCGTGTTTCATGCTCACCAGTCGGATTCGTACCCGTTCGTCGCCATTTCGGCCTCTACAAATGGTACGAACGTATCACCTCACGAGCCTCTTCGTCACGTGGAGATGTGAGGGCAACAAGTTCGATGGTGCGTAAGGTAATCTCCTGCCCCTCGTGCAATCGCCCTTCCTGCTGGTGTGTCACATGCGGATGATATCCGGTTTCAACATGGTTACGATTCCTGAAAGAAGCGTGGTGCTGTTCCAACTCACTGACGATTCGACCATGTAGTTCGGTGAGGGAATCGCTTGAAATCAGATTTACTGGAACGTCTTGCTTAGGCCCAAACAGTGCTTCGCTGCCTACTCTGGCAGCAAAGGAAGTCTGTGACTCGGACAGGTTCCGCAACCCCTGGTCGAGTTCGGGCGAGAAATTCCCTAAGGAGAACGGTGGTGCGATCGTGACGTGCAGCGGCCAATCTTGTTTCGGGAAGCGATCACCTTCCTGGAGCGATTCCAGGAAGGATACAACTACGAACTCGGGTTTGTCCGACATATCGGCTTTACGCTAGGTGCTCCCAGTGAATGTAGAGAGCGCTCTGATTTTGCGCCCCACCACGGTTTACGGGAACCGGCTGGATTAGCTACACTGGCTGGCACGGATAATCAGGCGCGGCGGCGGGCGACCAGCAGGTGGTAAACAAAGACGACCAAGGCGATTACCAGCAGCGCGTGAATGACGGACCCTCCGATATGGCCGAGTAGGCCGAGCAGCCACAGGATAACGAGAATCCCAACGATGGTAAGTAACATGTTCCCTCCGGTTATGTGCTATACCTAAAGCCTACCGACCCCAGGTAAGATTGGCAATGGAGCTTTCAGTTAATGTAATTAGCCCTACCCCAGCGGCCCCACGGCCAGATCTAACTGCTTGAATTCGAGATTTTCAACTTCAGGATCATGACGCCCCGTTAGCTTTGACGTTCAGGATTTTTATTTTGTTCATAAGTAGGTGCTAGGCGTCAGCACCCGGCTTCTTTTGCTCTGCATTATGCACAATCTTTACAGAGCCGCCCATACACCCGCACCGTCGCCAGGGTGTCGGTCTTGCAGTACTCAAGCAGATCGGCGAAGACTGCTTCTCGTTCCTTGAGAGTCTTCTCCCCGAAGACCGCTTTCCGCCAGCGATGCTGGGCCGTATCCCCTTCCTGGATAGACAGCCCTTTGTACGACAGGTCGTGGATGAGGGCTGGCAAGATTGCCTTCAAGGAATTGCTCCCACCGAAATCCGGATGTCGGTAATGACCTTTCGAAAACGGTTCCCACAAGTCTACCAAGCGGTCATTCAGCGAATCGAAAAACTGCCGGTATTGTGGCGCCATTCGTGCCATATTATCGTTTTGTGTCTGCTCGTACTGGGTGTACACGATGACACTGCCGAAGGGTTCTAGGTCTTGTTGCAGTTGTTCGGCCATGGCGGCCACGGGCAAGTTCTGGTCTCGCGCAAGAAACTCGAAATGAGTCAGTTCTCCCCCTCGCTCGCTCAGGCGATGGAGCGAATATTGGAACGGGACCGCCTGGTACGGCCGGGTCCCATCAAATAGTGGCATAGCGTGCGAAATTGTCTCATAGTCAAGGAAATACAAAGGAAACTGCAATTCATCGAGAAATTTCTGGATCGCCTGCTTATTAACATGGGGCTCCGAGCGCGAAGCCTCCGCATGGGCACGTTGGGCAGACGATAATTCCATCAACGCCGCATCCGCAATCTCATCGATCGTCTCGTAGCCGTGGTCTTCGAGCATCGCGGCGGTCTCGGCTGTCAGGTTGCGCAGGGTAAAGACGGAGCGAGGACTCAGTTCCGGGTGCAAGTGGAAATAAACACCCATCCAATCGGAGAACCGATAGGTACCGCCAAACCGCGGTGACTGATTCGGGCACTCGTCTCGATCAAGTACCTCCAGCGCTTGCCCGATTTGTTTTTCAACTTCATTTCCCACCTTGGCGACCTCCTCGGTCACTTCAGTTTTCTTGAAGAGCTTTTCCGGCTCAATTTCACCTTCACGTACGTAACTCGTGTCGATGCAGGTGACGTAGCAACGCCTAACGACAATCCCGCACCGCTCGAGTACTCGCTTTTGGAACGCGAGGTCGGGGTAGTGCTCTGGTTTCACCGAGGCGGTCATTTTCACTTCATGGAGATCGAAAGCCGTGTCAGATACGCGCTGGAGGATATCGGTCTTACACATTGTCCGGTCGTCAGCCTGAAAGTGCGCTTGGAATATTACCGGGGCCTGGGATTCTACCACCTGCAAAGTCGCCTGCTGAGCCTCTTCGCCATATCCCTCAATTAAGACACCGCTTGGATACCGCTGACGTGCCAGTGCATCGACTTCGTTACCCGTATTGAAAATGCTCTGAAGGGTTTCGCTGATCGGCGGCAGGCTGTCCTTCTGACGCTTCGACAGCCACAAAAGTGCCGGGTGCTTCAGGTAGTTCATGAAATCTGACTTTGAGAGATATAGCGCCATCAGGGTGGTTATGCTTTCTGGCGGCTATTAGTTAGTCTGTCTCGCAATCCCTTCGTATGCGTTCTATGAATCTTGTTGTACCCAAGAATTGACATGCTGAGAGCTACTCGATGGTTCCATATTGGATAGTCGTTAGCGGCCCACCCGAGCAACTCGCGGGCGCGTGATTCAGCGAATATTTTCAGCTTATATCGACCTTGTAGGCATTCGCGAAGCCGAACTTTGACGTCGTCTGAACCGAATAGCAGGTAGTCGAACGTCCTACGGATGCTCTGAAGATTGTTTTCTTTTAGGAATATATCGGCATAGCGCGCACCAAGCGACTGGATGTTTAGCGCAATAGTTCTGGCCTCATCCTCAGTCAAAGAGGCAATCGATGCCTTAGTGAGCAATTTCTCAATATAAAGCGGGTTTTGGCGGACATGGTCAAAGTACTTGTGCTCCCTGTCAGCATCCTCCTGGAACATCCGCAAGTATCTGCGCACGGTCTGCGCCCGCTCTTGCTTGCTGTGAATAGGCCCGGCCGGATCTTCGCGGTAGTTGTCATACAACCAAGACAAAAACTGATCTATCTCAAGGTAATCCGGCAGTTCTGATAGTGAACCAAGCTCGTCTCGATAAAGTAAGACAAGTTCCGCAAACTCCTTTGTAAACTCATCGTACTTTCCAACGTCTTGCAACGAGCTGCTTAGCTGGTACACTTCAAAGTCGAGATAGTGCTTGGCTGCTTCGTAGGCTTTGTCGGCTTCTATGGTAATGCTTGAGACCTGCTTGGATAGCGATTCAATCTGGTTAACCGTATCTTCCGTCACTAATCCGGCGTTTTCCCATAAAGCATCGAAGTAATCTGATACCTGTGATAAAACTTCCACATCATTGGTCGCGATATTGCACTCGCGATTGGCGTGTTTGCTCGTGTCTGAGCCAAGTCCAGGGTAAGTAAAGTTTGAAGACCCAACGACTGCAACCCCGCTTGAAAAGATGTATAGCTTAGGATGAAAGTGTCGATAGTAGTAGCGAATTGATACATTTTCTTGTTTAAGCAAACGCCTAAGCTCGGAAACATCAACAGCCCCTCGAACACCAACAATCAAGCGCACTTCGGGCTTCAAAAAGAATGTATTTCTCAACCCGGGGTGTGTGAAATATGCCGTAGCGATGCGCGCTAAATTTGACCTGGCCGCCTCCCGGTTAAGGAAGCTGGCTAGGCGATCTTTCCCTTTCTCTTCGGTATTCGTAAAGATTTGGTGCATAAATCGAGATTATAGTTAACTATTATTCTTCGCTTAGCTGGAATGTACTCACCAAATCCTTTAAATTCTTTGGTCTATACGAGTCCCATTCTTCCTGTTTGACATAGAGCCACTTGAACTTCGTTTTGTTTTGTTCCGCATTGACGTCATCGCACCACTGGCTCAGACGGGCAATCTTTAGGGGATCGTCAACGTCCTCGCGTCCCTTGGTTTCGATTACGTAGACAACTTTATCCGCAGTTTTCACCAGAAAGTCCGGGTAGTAGTGCTTAATGTCTCCGTCGGCGTTTACATACTCGATGCGAAAGTTAAGTCCGAAGTAATTCTTGGCATGCGAAACCACCTCTTCGCATCCATCTAGGAACGCCGCGAATTCTAATTCGAAATGGCCATCTGTAATGATTCTGTTGAAGACGCTCTTCTTCGGAAAAAATGATTCTTGATTCTTCACCACGAACGGGCGAACGCTACCGACTTTGAGGTAGCCGTTAATTTCCGCGTCGCCTTTGTCTTCGACCGTCAGGGCATTAATTTCCTTCTTAAACGTCTCAATGATGGTCTTGGTAACAGGCAACTCGGACAAATTCCGCAAGACGTTAGCATCATCAAGCGATACCGGCTTCGTAAAGAGGTGTCCGCTAATGAAATCCTTCACCTTCCCGTACAGCACGTCATAACCACTGACGAGGCGTAGCTCGTTGGATATGGTCTTGGCGAAATAGCCGACGACGCTCTGATAGTCCGGCACCAGATTCGAGCTTAGTTCCGTAGTATGCGTGACCTTTCCATCCGCTATATCGCGGAAGACAATTTCCCGCTGCTGTTCTTTGGTGAAGTTTTTCACGGAAAGCTTGGCATGACCGAATCGTGCAAGGTCGAGCTGGGCTAGATTCTTATATTCCCGCCGTATCCGTGGCGTCAGCACTGGGATCTCAATATCCAGCTTATCGATGTCCTTGTGGACATTCTCGTGGTCGACTTCGACAGTGATCGGCATTTTCGGATCGGACTTGTCGCCCATCGGACGGTACTCAAGTTCCACGCCTTCGCTCTTGATTGCTTCCACGAAGTCCACGAAAGCGTCGGTACCGACCACGCTGACCCGCTCCTCGAGGGTTTGGCCCGGGTACATCAGCCGGAGCCCTCTACCCAGCGTCTGCTCCGGCAAGATTTTGCTTTTCGAAGTATAGGCTCGCAATCCGACGATGGTGGTGACGTTCCGCACGTCCCAGCCCTCTTTTAGCATCAACACCGACACGACGGCTTTGTGAGGGCTCTCGAGGCTGTCGATTGAAGCCGCTTCAGCACGGAGCTTATCGAGTTCATCTTTGTTCTTGCCGCTCGTGTTCTCGGAAATTTCGCCGTTATTTTTCGTGTGGATCGTGAGGACCGCATCCTTCAAATCGGGAAAGCGTGACTCGAGATACTCGGCAACCTCGTCGCAGTTCTTCGTGTCATCGGTCATGACGAACAAGATGGCTTTCTTATCGCTCTTAATCTGTTCGTCGTAGTATTTCCGCCATTCCTGGTAGCCCAGGGCGATGTAGTCTTCGTACTGCTCTGTGAACTTGGAGCTTTTCTTCTCAGTAAGCTTGGCGCGGCTGGCACTATCGGGTAGGACCGGATGCTTTACAACGTTCTGGGCAATCGCTTCGACCAACGGATAGTCGCAGATAGTCTGGGCAAACAGGTTCCCATTCTCGTGCTTGGGAGTGGCAGTGACATCGATCTGCAGTGAGAGCTTCTCCCCCTTCTGCAGCAGACGGTTATGGATATCCTGAATTGACTTGAACCAAGCTAAACGGTCGTCATGGATGTGGTGCGCTTCATCGTTGAGTACCACCAGCTCATCGACTTCTCGGATAATCTGGTCCAGGTCGACGCGTGAATCCGAAGTCTTACTGACCGGCTTATCCCCCAGGAAATAGCTCGTAGTGTTGGCGTCGTCAGCTGACGCAACTTTATTGCCGCTCTCGTACACACGGTGGATGTTCGTAACGAAAATATTGCCGATGGGGTTGGTCACATTTACCTCATCTTGAATGTGTACCTGGAGCTGGAAGTCATCGTCCCAGTTTTGCCCCTCAAATCCATTGTCTGGAATCATCGGGTCAGCCCTAAAGACCTTCAGACCGTTGAAGTCGCTTAGGATACGATCTAGCACGATAATATTCGGTGCGATAACTAAGAAGTTCCGAGCAAGCTCAGAGTCTGACTCATACAGTTTGTGGAAGTAGCTCCATACCAGCACGAGGGCTAAGACTTTGGTCTTGCCGCTTCCGGTAGCCATTTTCACGACGTATCTGCGCCATTCTTCCGGGAACATACTGGCCGACAACCGATCTGAACGGTCGAAGTGGAGGAGGTCGTGCTTATCTTTGACCTTCGAGATATCGGTAAGGTAGATGATCGTTTCTAGTGCTTCGCGCTGGGCGAAATAAAACTGGAACTCTTCAGCGGCTCCATTCGCCTTCGGTATTAGTTGCTCAGTTTCAAACCACCATTTCAATAGTGCCCGGCTAGTCTCCGTTGCACCTTCGTATCCTCGGTCCCGCCACTCTTTGACATGCCGCCTCAGCTCATCGACCAGCGGTGGCATGAGCTTGTCATGCCCCTGGTCCCGAAGAGCCTCATCCGCCGGGAACCAGCGTATATCCGGATTAAGGATTGTATGCGGAGACGGGGGGAAGTCTTTGTGGAGGGCCATACACTAAACCTTTACGTCAAATACTTTCATCGTGTCGTTGCCGAAGATATCGACTACCTTCACCGCGACTTTGTATCGACCGCCCGATGCGTATTCATGAGCGACGGTTTTCAGTTCGAGCTTGCGGTCTTTCTTTGTGCGGAAGGACTGCCATTCATTCTCGAAAACATAATCACCGGTCCACTTTTCTTCGACCGAGTCATCACCCTTCTTAACTTCGATAATCTCTTTCTTGTTCTCGAAGTTGAAGTCGACACTCCAGTAATCGATCCAATCAGTCCAGGAGCTGGTTAGCACTTCCCGCTTTGTGATACCGTTCTTGTCTTTGGTGACCTTAATGATCTGGCCGGAATCAACCACAATCTTACTTCCACCATTCTTGAGTTCTGCCTCGGCAGATGCGATTGAGTCCTGATTGTAGTAGACACCGAAATCAATCAGTTCGATGGAAACAGAATTACCTGAAACGTGCGGCTTCACTTCTATGTAGGCCACATCATGAAAGACTACCTGCCCCCGCTCCACTGCTCTTTTGTCGAATACTTCCCGCGGGATCTGTTTCAAGGCAAGATCAACGCCCTTGCTCTTCGCTTCCTCTTGCATGTGCGGAAAGAGTCCCATCTCGAATTCAAATGCCAAAATGTCTACTTTTGTAACCTTCTTCTCTAGCGACTCTGTAATTACTTCCTCAACGTAAAGTCGGGTTACGGGAAGATCTACCGGCCCTATAGATACAAGTCGACTCGCTCTCTGGCCGTTAAAAGTGCGGAATCCCTCAACGCTAGCCGCCTTGTACGCATGAAGAATCAGTTCGACGAATTGACGTTCTTTTTCCTGGAGTTGCTTCCGTCGCTCCTCGTCCCGAAGCTCGTGGTTGACCCCAACGTAATGTTGGCGCTCATACTTCCCTAAGTTAAGAATTTCAAATGCTCTATAGTCCTTCCCGTCTTTCTTTAATTTTCTCTGAACATCTATCATTCTTTTTCTTGAGGTGTGAATCGAGAACTTGCCTAAGTCGGAGCCGATCCACTTGCGACCAACTTTCTCTGCGACCGCCAAAGTCGTTCCGGACCCAACAAAGAAGTCGGCTACTAAGTCACCTTCATTCGAGGCAAGCTGTAGGATTCTTTCAATGAGTTTTTCCGGTTTTTGCGTGGCGTAGCCCAGCATTTCCCCCGAAGTACCCTGCAAATTTGGAATATCATCCCACAGGTTATTGGCCAACTTTCCTTCATTTTCTCGTTCGTCCCAGTATGCCTTTTCCTGTAATGTGTTGCCGGTCTTTACGAGGCGGTTATCATTCTCAAGAGCCTTCAGCTTCTCTTTCCTCATACGCCAGCCTTTTTTAGGGCACTTCCAAACGCGTCCTTCATTATCCTCGTAATCGTAGGTGGTCTCTGGACCAGGACCTCCTGTTTTTTGAAGCGGGTATAATCGGTACTTCCCCCGCCCATCATTGTCGTCGATGTTGTACATAGCGACGGTTGCAGCCGATAAAGGTTTGAAAACCGGATGCAATGTATAACCATCACTCTTCGAAAACCAATAGATCGTGTCTGTGTCGCGGGACAAATTTCTGGAAATAGTCTTTCCGCTGGAACTACGTAACCAGGTTATTTCGTTATGAAAATTCTCTGCACCGAGTAACTCTTGGAGAATTAGCCGTATATACGAGTTAACTCGATGGTCGCAATGAACGAAGATGCTCCCGTCGGGGGATAGAAGATCTTTCATTAGCAGTAGACGCTCGTAAATCATCGCGTTAAAACTATCCGCACCCTTCCCCCAAGTATCTCTATATGCGAATTCTTCAAAAACTGACGGTTCTTTTTCGAAAGTATCATCGCCTATTTCAATATCCACGGAAAAATCTGCGCCCACGTCAAACGGTGGATCGATATAAATTAGCTTAATGCCGCCTTGTGCCTCTATCTCGTCTCGCAGGGGACCATTCTTTAGGCTAGACAATATTAATTTGTTGTCGCCCCAAATGAGCTTGTTTGTCCAGCCATGAAGTTGCCGACCTCGATCGTCGATATCAAAGAGGGAGGTTTGGGCACTTGTATCCTGCTCGGCCCGTGGTTCATCAACGTGTTCAATTGTTTGGAATGGCAGAACGGTATTGGTAACCTCGTTAGTCTTTCCGTTCCAAACAAGTTCAACTTGCTGCTTTTCTTCGAACAATAAGAATCGATACTTCTCGGGAAGGGGCTTACCTTCGTCCAGGTAGCGCCTGACCTCCTGTCGCTCCTGATCGGTGAGGTTCACTCTAATTTTCCAGCTTAATTACGAGCATACATCCATCTTAGCTCACAGAGTGTGGGCAGCGTAGTTCATCGACGTCAAAATCTCACCTTGAGCCAGCGACAAGAGGGATCAAAAGAAAAGCGACGGGAATTACTCGGGTGCCTCAAAGGCCAGATTATCTTAAAAAGCTTGCGAGTATATTTAAGAGTTCGCACCCCGCCAGTCATCGCCTTGCGATGCGTCTGGTAAATGTTCCGTTATCTCCCTCACAAAGGTGGACATTTCAAGCTCTGGCCATCTGTTAGTTGGATTCTTAACGGTTACTCCCAGTGGCCCGGCATCACCCTGCTTTATTTTGTGTGATCGAGATAAAACGAGAGTATCTTTAGATCTGGTAATCGTCACATAAAAGAGCCGCTGCTGCTCATTTAAATATTCAAGGTCTGTCCCGGGGTAATCGAGTCTCCGCGTACCCGGAATCATTTCATCGTTTACACCCAAAACATAAACATGATCCGCAGTCACACCTTTAGCACTCCAAAGAGTCGCAACCTCCAAATGGGTCATAGATTCTGTGCTAAGGGGCTCTCGAGTAGCAATTTGACCCCGAAGCCTCCTTGCAACTTTCCTGAGTAAATCTTCAGACTCCTGATGATCTTGCGACTCAGTAGAATATTCCTCAAGTGCCTGCTGAGCTGCTTGGCGTAAAAGCTCCAAGTCTGTCCGCGCCACATTGGAATTACCGTTCTCATTGGCTATCCACTTGTTTGAGTCAAAAAGAGCGTCAATGAGATTTGAAGGGTCGTCTTCTGCTTGATGTTGACTCTTTAGTTCGAAGTACCTCTCAGTTCGCTCTCTGATATTCCCTACGCCATTGCCGCGGATAGCAAGTAATCCATCGCGCAGCTGTTCCAGAGTCTCTTCCGAGATGGAGTCGCCGGATGCCTCTAGTAATGCCAGATATGCAGGTGCATTGCGACTAGGAGCCTTGAAACTATCGCCTGAACAGTAGCTAAACCAAGCGCGCCACGTGGCGGGATCTGAATCGCACAGTAGAGAGAAAAGCAGAAATGCTTCACGAGCCGGCCAGGTCTCCAGGGGGCTTTCTGAAAAGCTAAGTTGTATATCAATTTTAGGATTAATTTCCATCAACTTTTCCCGGAGTTGGTACCCGTAAGCGCGTCGCGTGACCATAACAAGATGCTTATCATTTGGGTGGTTTGCAACATGTTCCGTAATCGCGTTCGCCATTCCTTCAATTTCCTTTTTCAACGTGTGCCATACCACAACGTGAATGTTGGCTTCTTCCATTTTCAAAGGAGTCATAGGAGCGGCTGAGTGATTCACCATAAGTCGATTTGCAGCTTCCACGATAGATTTAGGGCATCGCTGACATTCCCTCATCGGAACGTCGAAAATCGCCTCGCCCACAAGCTCTTCGAGTTTGCTAAGACCTTGCAGGTCATTACCTCTAAAGTGATAAATACTTTGGCGCGGATCTCCGAGAGCAACCAGTGATCCATCCGATTCTAAAAGCCTAAACACAAGCTGTTGCTCACCTGGGGTTAGATCTTGAAACTCATCAACGATGATGTGCTTGTACCTATAATCCGGAAGGTCACCTGCTTTCAAGCGGTCAACTAGTAAGCTTGGCAGGTCATTAATGAGGTTTGCCTTATGTCGTGTAAGCCAGCCCCGACACGCTGACCACAAGCCCGGATGCTGCGCGTGCTTAGCTTCATGCTCCCAAAGAGCATGCTGTGCCTTATCGTGCCTGCTATATTGTTGCCTAAGAGCCGGATTAGCTTCTAAAACGTCGTAGACCATAGCCTCTTCCTCGTGCGGGAGCAGGAGTCTTGTAACATTGGCCACCTCAACACAAAGTCCGTGGATGGTTCGGATAATCGGGGAATCGCCTTGAAAGTTTGCTTTCTCGAGACACTTCGTAATGTCTTCCTCAAGCTGCTTAGCAATAACACGGTTAAACGCAACGACGAGGACTTTTTTGCCACTAACTCCTAAGCCGTCTGGATGCAAAATTCTTTGCACACGACGGACCAAGCCAAAAGTCTTTCCGGTCCCTGGCCCAGCCTCAGTCCGTATAAACCTCTCATCGCTCGTAATAAGTGGTTTTACTTGCTCGCCACGAACACCATCAAGCCACGGTTCGCTCATAAACGGCACTCGGGACGGTTGGTAACTTTGCGTATTGCCCTATGGCAAACGGTAATCGGGAAGGATGGCAACTCGTGTTTCATGCTCGGGGACAGGGATTCGAACCCCGGTTTCCAGGACCAAAACCTGGCGTCCTACCACTAGACGATCCCCGAATACTCCTAGTGTATGGGATTCCCGCCTGCGCGGGAATGACGAGGTGGGCGCGGGGTGGGCGCGAGAGGGCGGGAATGACAAAACAACATCGCGATAAAACACCTGCGATATAACACGCAGGGTACCGGTGTGCTCAGGCTCTCGTGAATTGGGTAAAGTCTCAGTCGTCAAGCTACGACTTCAGAGTTTGCGTAAAGAGATCCGTCACGCGGTTGACGAAATCCTGCCAGGCCGCGCCCTGCAAGATGTGCGGGGCGCCCGGATAAGCGAAGAACTGAGGTGGATGACCGGCGGCCGTAAGCTGCCCTCGTCGCTCCTCCGCCCAGCCGTACGGCACCTGCTCGTCCGTCGTCGCATGATGGATCTGCAGCGGCATCGTCAGCGAGGCATCGTAAGAGCGCGCGGAAAGCTCGGCGATTAACTGGGGCTGGCTGGCCACCGCACCGAACCGCTTTTCAAAGTCAGTCACCGTCTGGGCGCGCCAGAAGCGAATCCGTTCGATATTCTGACCTTCGTCCCCGTGCATCGAGCCGTAGAGCACGACCGACCTGAACCATTCGGGTCGCACCGTCACTGACCGCTGGGTCACTTCCCCGCCCATCGAATGGCCCCAGATGCCGATCCGATCGGGCCGCACGCGAGCATCGGCCCTGAGCGAGGCCGCCGCATTCAAGACATCGACCGGATATTCCAAACGGTCCAAGAGGTCTCCCTCTGTCTTCGTCGAGCCGGCGTGGTTGCGATAATCCGGCGCCAGGGTTAAAAACCCGCGACCGGAAAGCCAGTCCATCTCGCGATCGGTGCCGTCACCTGGCCGATAGACGCTCGGCAGATAGTAGCCGTGGTTCAAGATCACGGCCGGAAAGGGTCCCGGCCCCTTCGGCACCGCGAGCAGGGCGGTAATGCTCAGGCCGTTGCTGGGGTACCGCACGGCATATTTGGTAAATTGCGGCGTATCGGCCACGACGCGTTCCACTTGGAGCGGACCACCGGGGTACTGCTGGGCGCGCAAGGCTGGAATCGTCACGTCGCCGGGCTTACTGATCGGGAATGGAGTCGGAATTGGTGTGGCAGTGGGCTTCCCAGTGGCGGATGGGGAGGGTGTGATACTCGGGCGTTCCGGGGACCCCTGGGTCAGGATGCCGACTAGCGCCGCCGAACCGGCGATCAAGCCGATCACCCCGGACATCATCAAACCCAAGCGCTTGCGCTTCGCCATGCTACCAGTAAGCCACCTCCCGACCCTTTTGCCAAGGTGGCGGTTTCCAGTTCAGGCGATTTGGTAGATCTGACTATTGATTACCGGACGGTGCGAACGGATACTCAGCCGGATGAGCACGCGCCATAAATCATGGTCGGAGAAAATGGCGGAGGCACGTGAGCGGCGAAAGCCGAAGCCGAAAGCACGTCGGCCGACCGCCTACGGCTCGGTCGTCGGCGATGTCTTCGACGTCGTCGGCCAACTGGCCGGTGTCACCAACGACTGGACCGGCTCGGGGAAGAAGAAACGGCGGAAATAGGACGATGTCAGGCTCCGTGGACGCGAAGTCCCTCTGGGTGTAGAATAATGTGCTGGGCTGACACCCTATAACCATTCATCATGGAACAAGAATCTTTAGAGTTAGGGACGATCGCAAACCTTGGACAGAGAATCCAAGCCCGCATAGCAGAAGAGGGAACCCGATCCTCGGCACCGGGTAGCTATCCCTTGGACCGAAGCGAACGACGAGCCCTGCAGATAGTCCTGGAAGAGTGTGTGCGTCAAGGGACGCTGCAGAGGATTCCCGACATGGACTTGCGGGAAGCCGAGCGTCTGCGACAGCAGAGTGAGCTGCTCGCGGCGCATGCCGAAACAAACCCTCGTTAGATTTTAGTGTTCTACCATGGGTCCGAATCTGCGCCCACATTATTTCATCAGGTGGGTCGTCTGTCGGGCGATTTCCGCGAGCTCGTCGGTCGCGACGACCGCCGCGGTCACCCGTGAAGACGGCATCGTGATGACGCCGTCCTGGCCGGACAGGCGCTCGTTGGCAGCAGCGTCCAGCTCGACACCGAGACCGCTGAGGTTTTCACACACCCGGGCCCGGATCGTGTTCGAACGCTCGGCGATCGTCGCCGTGAAGACGAGGGCGTCGAGTCCGCCCAGGACGACCGTGTAGGCACCGATATATTTGACGAGCCGGTAAAGAAAGCTCTCAAGCGCCTCGCGACCCCAGGTCTCATCGGTCTCAGCGGCTTCCATCACCTCGCGCATATCACCGGTCCGACCGCCGGTCAGGCCCAACAGGCCCGACTGCGTGTTGAGGTACGTCTCGAGCCGGGAGTACGATAGTCCTTTCGACTTGGCCAGATGAATCAGGGCACCCGGGTCGATGTCGCCGCCACGGGTCGCCATCACCAGGCCTTCGAGCGGCGAGTACCCCATCGAGGTATCGAGACTTTTACCGTCGCGCACGGCCGTCACCGAGGCTCCGGAGCCGAGGTGGCAAATCACGACGCGCGGCGGCACCGTGCCCAACACCGAAGGCAGCTTGGTAACGATCGAGGCCAAGGAAATGCCGTGGAAGCCGAAGCGCTGGATACCGAAGCGCTCCGCGTCGCGGGCATCGATCGCATACCGCCGCGCCACCTCCGGCAGCCCGGCATGAAAAGCCGAGTCGGAAATCCCATAGACCGGGACGCGACTGATGATTTCGCGCAGGTGGGCGAGTTCGGTCAGTTCCGGCTTGATGTGCAGCGGCGCCTCCTTCATCGCGGCTTCGAGACGCTCCGCGTAATCGGCATCGATCAGCTTATGCTCTTGGAAGTACCTGCCTGGCGCGACGATCCGCAAGCCGACTGCCGCGATCGGCCGCGCTTGGGTGATAAGACCCCGGGCGACGGCTTCCTCGACGAAGTGGTCGGTCGTATGGGCAGAGCTCGCGGAACCAAGCGACCGCTTTTCCTCACCCCCATCGGCGTCGAAGAACGTCACTTCGGCACCCTCCGGCGTCCGCTCGAAATGACCGCGCAAGACAATCCGCGGCCCGTCGGCCAGCGCGTACTTCCGCGAGGCGGAACCCGGATTGATGATTAGGATCGGACCGGGTGTATCTTCAGCGGAGTGGCCCCGGCCCGTGACCGCTATTTTCTGGGCCGCCGCCACGTCCACCCCTCAATTTCCGGCGTGTCGATACCGTGCTCTTTGACGTAGGCCTGGTGGTGGGTGATCTTATCTTCGTACTTCTTCATAAGCTTCTTGGCTTTGGCCGGCTCGACCACCCCCGTCTCCCCTAAACGTCGGAAAGCCTCAATCGCCAGGTGATAACGGCTGGTACGGTTCCGCAGGTGCATGTCGAAGGTAGTGGTGGTCGAACCCTGCTCCTCGTAGCCGCGCACGGTGAAGCGCGTGTTATCGCTCTCATAGTCGAACAGGACCTGTTTCATCGTCTGCGGATAACCGTGGAAGTTGATGATTACCGGCTTGTCGTCGGTGAAGAAGACGGCGAACTCCTCGTTCGTCATCCGCTGTTCATCGACCTCGTTGATGCCGAGCGGACTGAGTGACATGATGCTGACGTAACGCACTTTCGCGCGTGGGGTCTCGGTCTTGATGATCTCGACCGCCGCCATCGCCTCCTTGGTCGGGTACTCCCCTGCCGCGGCGATCACCAGGTCCGGATCCGGGTCGGAGGCAAACTCCCAGATGCGGAGCCCGGTCTTGAATTCTTCCTCGGCTTCCTCCACCGTCTGCCAGCGGGGCTCCAGGGTCTTGCCGGCGATCAGGACGTTGATTTCGTTCTTGCTGGCCAGCATGTGCCGGAGACAGACCAGGGCGCCGGTGGCGCCGGCCGGGAAATAGACGTTGACGAAGGGGGCTTGGCGCAGCATCAGGTCGTCGATGAAGCCGGGGTTCTGGTGGGAGTAACCGTTGTGCTCTTGTCGCCAGCCCGACGAGGTCAGGATGTAGTTCAAGGACGGGGTGTCGCCCCGCCACGGTGTCTCCCGCTTCACGCGCAAGAACTTGGCATACTGGTCGACCATCGAGGAGATGATCTGCAGGAAGGCCTCGTAGGACGCGAAGACGCTGTGACGGCCGGTCAGCGCGTAGCCCTGCATCAGCCCTTGGAGGGTGTGTTCGGAGAGCATTTCCATCACCCGGCCCGCCGGGTCCAAGTGACGGTCCCACGGCGCCTGAGGGCGCACGAAGGCGCGGCCGGTGGAGTCGTAGACGGCATCGAGCTTGTTGGAGGTCGTCTCGTCGGGACTCAGTAAGCGGAAGTTGTCCGCCTCCGCGTTCAGCTTGAAGACATCGTTCAGGTAGAGCGCGATCCGGCGCATCGCCGAAGACGACTTGGCGCCCGGCTCCGGAACTTCTTCGGCGAACTCCGCCGGGTCAGGAAGCTTCAGCGGCTGGTAGGCCGGCGCACCACCTTTGGCGTGCGCGCTGTCGCCCATCCGCCGTTCCGGTTTGGGGGTGTTCAGGCGAACCGGGTCGCAAAAGCCGCTTTTCTCATCGAATAGCTCACGGAAGTCGTAGGAGCGCAGCCAGGCCTCGAGTTTGGCGAGTTCCGTCTGGTCCTTCTTGGCGTGCGGCGCGACGACTTGGTGTGAAAGGTAGTTCCCTTCAATCTTATCGCCGTGCAGCTCCTTGATGCCGGTCCAGCCTTTCGGGGTGCGAAGGATAATCATCGGCAAAGGGACGGCCTCTTCCGGCGAGTCGCCCAAGGGGCCGCTCTGCACGGCCCGGATCGTTTCATACGCCAGTTCGAGCTTGGTATTCATCGCCTCGTAGATCTCGTCGTCCGGCCCTTCGACGATGTGCGGTTCATACCCATAGCCGGAAAAGAGATCGCGCAGTTCGTGGTTGGTCATCCGGCCGAACAGGGTGGGGCCGGAAATCTTGTAGCCGTTCAGGTGGAGGATCGGCAAGACGGTGCCGTTGGTGCGCGAGTCAACGAGCTTGTTGGCGTGCCAGGCCGTCGCGGTCGGACCGGTTTCCGCCTCGCCGTCGCCGATCAGGGCGGCGACGATCAGGCCCGGGTTGTCGAGCACCGCGCCATAGGCGGTCGCCAGCGCATACCCAAGCTCCCCACCTTCCAGGATTACCCCCGGCGTCCCCGGGTTGGAATGGCTCGGGAAGCCGTACGGCCAGGAGAAGTTATGGACGATGTAGGCCAACCCTTGGGCATCCTGGGTCGCCTGCGGATAGTACTTGGCCAGCGTGCCTTCGATGAAAAGGTTGGCTTGGAGTGCCGGAAAGCCGTGGCCAGGGCCGAGCACGAACATCATCTCGGCATCATGCGCGTTGATCAAACGGTTCAAGTGAGCGTACGTGAAGTTGATGCCCGGACAGGTCCCCCAGTGGCCGAGGAGACGCGGCTTGATGTGCTCCGGCGTCAGAGGCTCGCTCAGCAGGTAGTTATCCTGGAGATAAATTTGGGCCGCCGAAAGATAATTCGCTGCCCGGACGTGCGCCCGGACCGAATCAAGTTCGTTAGGCAGGCTATTCTGACTCATCCCAAAACCTCATTTCTGCTACGGTGTCCGCTGGCAGCCCGCACCTCACCCCGAACGCCTTGAAATAACACGTTGCTCGAGCGTCGTTGTGTCCGACGCTCGCCACACCAGCGATCCTCTCGCGTCGAAAGCAGATTTTGGTTTTTCGTCCAGTTCCCCATTACCTCTCTAGCCTACCGAAAATCACGACCGTAAGCTATGCCTAATGTGAGGCGGCACCTTTGAAAGGTGTCGCCCTTTATCCGAGTAAGCTGTTCCAGTCGGCGGCGAAGCGGGCGATGCCTGACGCGGTCAGTTCGTGGTCAAGATCGTAGTCCTGCCAAGGCCGGTCGAGCGCGACCTCCTGATACGGCATCGGGGAGAGACCGCGGGCATCATAGTCGAACGTTTCCGGCACCGGTCGTCCGGCTTCGGCCCAGGCCGCCAGGACCTTCCCGGGCGTGGTGATGATATCCGATTTGACGGCCAGAGCGTCCTCGAGATGAGGCAGGCCGCGTACCGACGCGGTCAGTACTTCGACGTGACCATCGCCGGCGGCGAACATTTTTTGGATGTTTTCAATCAGCTGCATGCCGTTTTCTCCGCGGTCGTCGAGGCGTCCGACGAACGGCGAGACGAAGACGTCCCCGCGTTTCGCGCCACGCGTCGCAGCATAGACGGCGGCCGCTTGCTCTTGTGAAAAACAGAGGGTCAGGTTGACGCGCATCCCCTCCGCGATCGCCAGCTCGGCGGCACCGAGTCCGGCAAAGGTCGTCGGAAACTTGATGTGCGCGTTGGGAATCCAGGTGTTCATCTCGCGCGCCTGGACGATCATTTGCTCGGTAGTCGTCCGGTCATCCGCGTAAACCTCGATCGAAACCGACCCGTCCGGCAGGAGAACCGCGATATCGCTGACGATGTGCCGGTAGAAGATGAGGAGCTCGTCTCCGGTCAGCTTCTCCCCGCTCGCCAGTTTCGCCGCCGCCTCAGGATGATGGACGATCAAACTGGGATTGGTCGTCTGGCCGTCGAGAAAACCAAGTTTTTCTTTGATTTCTTTCGTTTCGGCCTGGTTGCCGCCATCCAAGAAAAGGCGAGTGCGTAAATTAGCTGGTCTCATAGAAACTCCTTCACGGTTTTAATGATCGCTGACGTGTCGATCTCAGCCCGTTCCAGTAGCGCCTCCGGCGCACCGCTGCCGGGTACGTCCGGGACGGCCAGGGAACGGACAATCGTCGGATGATCGGCCAGGGCCGTCCGGACAGCGTCTCCCAGACCCCCGACGGCGTAATGGTCCTCCACCGTAATGATTGCTTTGGTCTCGTCGGCGGCCTTCCGCAAAGTCGCCTGATCGATCGGGGCGATGGAGTAGGCATCGATCACGCGTACG
>JAABUR0100000790.1_pt1 | contig 63630 bp, 66 predicted proteins | sample 5560091 | NCBI WGS metagenome assembly JAABUR01 (sample SAMN10711879, study PRJNA513375) | rock metagenome | isolation source: Antarctica rocks | place: Antarctica: Victoria Land, University Valley sud
GCGGCGATCGTGGGCATGCCCTTGTGGTTGGGGGCGAACGAGCACCCCATGTACAGCCCGAACACGCCCTGGTGGATCGCCGCGAACACCAGCGCCTTGGCCGGCGACATCACCACCAGCAGCGCAGCCACATAAACTGTGAAGTGGACCGCCAACAAGGCGATCTCGGTGCCGCGGTGACCGCCGCGGGCGCTGCGCTGTGCGCCGGGGCGCAGGGACTGCACACTCGCGGCGTGCAGGTTCAGTCCTTCCAGGGCGATCCCGTTCTCGCAGTGCTTGATCACTCGCACACCGGCCTCCCTCGCCGATGCTCACTGCATCAGGCAGCAGCCCTCGCATCGGGGAGGCGAGCATCTCGGCGTGTCCAGATAACAGAGAACTCGGCGAGGCTGGCGAACACATGGAAGACCAGCCGGCCGCCGGGGGGGTGGTATCGATCGACTCCTGCAACGACCGGAACCCGACACCGCGCTCCTCGAGCCCGCGGACGGTGTCGATCAGGTGCGGCAACGACCGGCCCAGCCGGTCGAGCCGCCACACCACCAGAGTGTCCCCCGGCCGCAGCGACACCACCACCTAGGCCAGCTGCGGTCGATCGGTCTTGGCGCCCGACGCGGTGTCGGTCCACGTCCGCCAGCACCCCGCGGCGCTCAGAGCGTCGAGCTGCAACGCAGCGTCCTGCACGGTCGTCGACACCCTCGCGTACCCCAACAACTCGCCCATGACGCCGCACCCTGTCACAAACCACCGACACGGTAGGTGGTGTGTCGACGACGCTCGTGGGCGATGCCGAGCAAGTCGGGGATTTTTCAGGCTCGGTGACGCACCACGAACCGGCACACCCGGCCGCGCCACGACTCCCCACAACAGCCCGGCTCGGCCACCGCACACAAGATAGGCTCACCGTCCGGCAGGTCGCCGCGGAAGCTGAAGGAGCCCCCCTTCACGCAAGACTAGGTCATAGGTGCGGGAGCGGCGCTGTCAGCCACCCAAACGCGTCATCCCAACCAACCCACCTGCACACGCGCATCAGCAGTACCGAGCGGTGGCGGACAAACGCTATCTGGTAGTCCAAGGCACACGCAGCGCCCGGTCCGCACCGCGCGCGGTGATCTCCCCCCTCCGTAGACCCTTCTCCAGCGGCACCAGCGCTGCGCGATCCAATCGGAACCGCTGACGCAGGGCAGGTCCCGGAACTTCTGCGTTCGTGCGCCAGCCATAAGGCGCCCAACGCGCGGTAGCGGCGGCGCGGGCGTTGGCCACGCGTGCACGAACCGCGGCAGAGCTCTCCGCGGTCTCGTCGGTCAGCGCAGCCGCGGCAAGACCGCGCATGGGAACCCGAAGGTCCACCCGGTCCAGCAACGGCCCCGACAGGCGCCCCAGATAACGTCGTCGCACCGTCGGGGGGCACACACAATCGAGTTCGCGGGCCGGCGCGCACGGGCACGGATTGGCCGCCAGAATCAGTTGGAATCGCGCGGGGTAGCGCGCGACGCCGTCTCGCCGAGCGATGCGGACCTCGCCGTCTTCCAACGGAGTCCGCAGCGCCTCGAGCGCGCGGGAGCCGAACTCGGGACACTCATCGAGGAAGAGCACCCCCCGATGGGCCCGGCTGACCGCGCCTGGCCTGGCCATGCCCGAGCCGCCACCGACGAGTGCGCTCACCGAGCTGGTGTGGTGCGGAGCGACAAACACCGGGCGATTGATCAGCGGCTGTTCCGTGCTCAGCAGGCCCGCCACCGAGTGGATTGCGGTGACCTCCAGTGCCTCCTCGTCACCCAGGGCAGGCAGGAGTCCGGGAAGGCGCTGGGCCAGCATGGTCTTTCCGGTGCCGGGTGGGCCGGTGAGTAGGAGGTGGTGCGCGCCGGCTGCGGCGACTTCGAGCGCCCACCGCGCCTCGGGTTGGCCGACGACCTCGTCGAGATCACCGTCCAGTTGCTGCTCGGCGATGACGGTGCGACCCGGGCTGCACAGGTGAGCATGGCCTCGTAACCAGCCGAGGAGCTCGCGCAGGGTTTCCGCACCCAGTACCTCGATGCCCTCGACGAGGCCGGCTTCGGCGAGCGTCGCGGCGGGGACGACGGCGCGCTTCCACCCCGCGCTGCGGGCGGCGAGCAACGCAGGCAGCGTGCCGCGGACCGCGCGGATACGTCCATCCAACGCCAGCTCACCGAGCAGGACGGTGTTCGCCAGAGCGCGGTCGGGCACCTCGCCCGCAGCCCGCAGCACGGCGCAGGCCAACGCGATGTCGTAAGCCGATCCCCCCTTGGGCAGCGTGGCCGGTGACAACGCCAGCGTGATCCGACGCGAGGGCCACTTCTCGCCGGAGTTGGCCACCGCGGCGCGCACCCGGTCCCTGGACTCCTGCAGTGCCGTGTCCGGCAGGCCGACCAGGTGGACTCCGGGAAGGCCCCGGCCCAAGTACGCCTCGATCTCCACCAACTGCCCGTCGACGCCGCTGACCGCTACGGAGTGTGCTCGTCCCAGCGCCATCAGAACACTCCGGGAAAGTGTTCGACCTCGACACGTGCGCCCGGGCGGGCCAGTACCGCGACCACATCGAAGCGGACCTCGACCCAACCCACGCGGTTGGCCGCGAGCCAGAGCTGCGCCAATCGCCGCAGGCGAGCCAGTTTGATCGGAGTCACTGCCTCCGCGGGCCGGCCGAGGCCGGTACCCGAGCGGGTTTTCACCTCGACGATCACGACCGTCGTACCGTCCGTGGCGACGAGGTCAATTTCGCCTTCCCGACACCGCCAGTTGTGGTCGAGCATCACCAGCCCACCGGCCTCGAGGTAGCGGGCGGCAATCGCCTCGCCGCGCACACCCAACTCTGCGGGGGTGTTGGATCCCGGGGGCCGCGGCGTCCGGGTACTGAGGTGCGTCATGGTGGTCCTCGGCTGTCGGAGGGCCGAAGGGCTCGGCCGCTGAGGTCTCCACCGTGCCCGCCCGGTGCCGCCGGCAGAGCTCAATTGGCCGCGATGTGGACAACTCGGACGACTGTGGACAACCCGACAGTTCCGCGGCGCGAGGCAGTAGGGCTGTCGGCGGTGCGTGCTAGCTCAACCGCCGAACGGACCGTCTTCCGGTAATCGTAGATCGGGCTTGTCCAGCTCCTCGACGTTCACGTCCTTGAAGGTGATCACGCGGACGCTCTTGAGGAAACGGGCCGGCCGGTACATGTCCCAGACCCAGGCGTCGGCCATCCGCACCTCGAAGTACACCTCGCCGTCGGCGTTGCGGGGTTGCACGTCAACGGAGTTGGCCAGGTAGAACCGCCGCTCGGTCTCCACGACATAGGTGAACTGCGCCACGATGTCGCGATACTCGCGGTAGAGCGACAGCTCCATCTCGTTCTCGTACTTCTCGAGATCCTCCGCACTCATCGCTGCGGCGCTCCTCCTCGTCGACTCCCGGCGGCCACTCGGGCCGTTGGCCTCCCATCATGTCCCACAAGTGCCCGCGATACCGCCACGACGTTCGCGTAGGACATCCGGTGCTCGGTGCACGGTCCGTGGCGCCGCAGGGCCGCCGAGTGCGCGGGCGTGATGTAGCCCTTGTGGGTGCCGAACTCGTAGCCGGGTTGCTGCACGTCCATCGCGACCATGATCCGGTCCCGCGTCACCTTGGCCAGCACGCTCGCGGCCGCGACGCACGCGGCCTGCGCGTCACCACCGATCACCGGCAGCGATGGCGCGGGCAAGCCAGGAACTCGGAAACCGTCCAACAAAATGTACTGCGGGGCGACCGTCAGCCCTGCCACCGCACGACGCATGCCCTCGATGTTCATGACGTGCAGCCCGAGACGGTCGATTTCCGGCGCCGGGATCACGACCACGCAGCTGGCCAGCGCGGTTCGTTCGATCTCCGGAAACAGCCGTTCACGGTGCTGCGCGGTCAGCTTCTTGGAGTCGGTCAGGCCGGGCAATCGCGGATGCGGACCCGGCGGAAGGGCGCAGGCGGCCACCACCAGGGGGCCGGCACAAGCACCGCGCCCGGCTTCGTCCACACCGGCCACCGGCCCGAGTCCGCTGCGCTGCAACGCGGACTCGAGCGTGCGCAATCCCTGTGATCGTCTGATGACAGTGCGTGGGGGCAAGTTAGCTCTCACTCGCGACGCTGGTACCCGCGTCGAGTGCGTGCCAATCCCAGTACGGGCAGCACGGCCAGCGCTTGCACGCCCAGCGGCACGTCGGGCAATGCCGGTGGTGTTCCAGCCGGCATTGCGGTGGCCTGGGTTGCGTCGATCTGCGGAGCGTTGACCACCTGCCACCGTGAGATGGGTGACACGATCAACCGGGCCTTGCCGATTACGTTGCCGACCGGCACGGTGCCTCTGGCGTCATCGGCGATGTGGTAGCGGGAGTCGGCCGAGTCGTTGCGGTTGTCGCCCATCATCCACAGATGCTTGTCCGGCACGGTCACCGGCGCGAAACACCGCTGTGACGCCGGTGAGGTGCTGCAGTCGAGTGCACCCGGCATAAAGCCGTAGTCGTTGACGATGTAGGGCTCGGTCAGCGGGTGGCCGTTCACCTGCACGCGCCCCTGGGCGTCGCAGCACTGCACTGTCTGACCACCGGATGCGATGACCCGTTTGATGAAGTCCCGCTCGTCCGGCGGCGCAAGTCCCACCAGTGAACCCAGTTCCTGCAGCCCGCGGACGACCACGTTGGCTGAGCGGTTGCTGGTGAAGTCGTTGTCCCAGGACTGAGGGCCGAGAAAGACCACGACGTCGCCCGGCCGTGCGTCGGTGAAGCGGTAACTGATCTTGTCCACGAGCACGCGGTCGTTGGTGCACCCCGTGCATCCGTGCAATGTCGGCTCCATCGACTCCGACGGGATGACGTAGACGCGGGCGACAAAGTTTTGGATGAGAAAGCTGAGCGCCAGGGCGACGACGATGAGGACGGGCAACTCCCGCCAAAACGACCGCTCCTTCGCCGGGGCCCGGCGACGTCGAGAGCTCGCGCCTGCGGTCTCGGCTTCGGGAGCAGTCGCTGCCTCTGCCGACCCGGCCCCGGTCTCCTCGTCATCGACGAGGGGTTCGTTCTCGTTGTCGGGCACGGCACCAGGCTAAAGCAAGCCGCGCATGCTCAATGCGGACCGGGGGCAACGCTGAGGTGCGGAGCGTTGACGACCTGCCAACGGCTCACGGGCAGCACGATCAGTCGCGCCTTGCCGATGACGTCGCTGACCGGCACGGGACCGTGGCGGCGGGAGTCCGCGGAGTTGCTCCGGTTGTCCCCCATCACCCAGAGGCTGCCCGCTGGCACCGTCACCGGATCGAAACACCGACCAGAACGCAGCGCGGTCGTACAACTCTGCTGGCCGGTGAGGAAGGGGAAGTCGTTGACGACGTAGGGCTCGGTGAGCGGCTGGTTGTCGACGAGCACGCGACCCTGCTCGTCGCAGCACTGCACGGTCTGACCACCCGTCGCAATGATCCGTTTGACGAAATCACGCTCGTCCGGCGGCGCAAGTCCGACCACCGCGCCGAGTTGCTGCAGCCCGCCCAGCAGCACGTTGGAGGAGCGCGCGGTGGTGAAGTCACTGGTCCAATTGTCCGGCCCGCGGAAGACGACGACGTCCCCGGCACGTGGATCGGTGAACCGGTAGCTCACCTTGTCCACCAGGATCCGGTCGTTGCTGCACCCCCTGCAGCCATGCAGGGTGGGCTCCATCGATTCCGACGGAATGACGTACACCCGGGCCAGGAACGTCTGCACGGTGAAGCTGAGCACGAGCGCCACGAGCACCAGCACCGGCAACTCACGCCAGAACGAGCCCGGCTTGCCCGGTAGACGCGGGCGCTTGCGCCACCACGAGGGTTGGTCGGCCCGGGGGTCGGGCTCCTCCGGTTCGCCCGGCCCTTCGGCGAAGAAGTCGTCGCTGTATACCCCGGGCACAAGGAAAGGCTAGTAGCTCAGCGCTTCTCTTTGATCTTCGCAGCCTTGCCGCGCAGGTCACGGAGGTAGTAGAGCTTCGCGCGGCGCACGTCACCGCGGGTTGCCACCTCGATGAGCGAGATGGTGGGGGTGTGCACCGGGAAGGTGCGCTCCACCCCGACCCCGAAGGACACCTTGCGGACGGTGAAGGTCTCGCGGACCCCACCACCCTGGCGGCGAATCACCACGCCCTTGAACACCTGTACGCGCTCGCGGGTGCCCTCGGTCACGCGGACGTGCACGTTGAGGGTGTCACCGGGGCGGAACTCCGGAATGTCGCTACGCAGCGACTGGGAGTCCAAGAAATCCAGGGTGTTCATCGGTGATCCGTCCTCAATTAATCGACTTCTAGCAGAATGAGTGCGCGAGGCAACCTCCCAAGTGTGCCAGACCGGTACCCCGACTGCGAAACCGACCGGTGTGCTCTGCTCAGGCTGAGGGGAGTTGCCCGGACAGCAAATCCGGCCGACGTTCGGCGGTCCGTTGCAGGGACTGCTCTGCACGCCACTCCGCCACGCGGGCATGGTCACCGCTGCGCAGCACCGCAGGCACGTCCAAACCCCGCCACGACTCCGGCCGGGTATAGCAGGGACCTTCCAACAGTCCGTCGGAGAACGAGTCCTGCTGGGCCGACTGCGCATTGCCCAGCACCCCGGGCAGCAGGCGCACCACGGCTTCCACCATCACCAATACTGCTGCCTCTCCCCCGACCAGCACGTAGTCACCCAGCGACACCTCCTGCACGCGCATGCGTCTGGCCGCATCATCGAAGACGCGCTGATCGATGCCCTCGTAGCGTCCGCAGGCGAAGACCAATCGGGGCTCGGTCGCCCATTGCTGAGCAAGCTGCTGGGTGAAGGGGATGCCTGCCGGCGTCGGTACCACGAGCAGCGGTACGGGATCGCCGGCACAGACCTCGTCCAACGCCGCGCCCCAGACTGCGGGCTTCATTACCATCCCAGGTCCGCCCCCGTAGGGCGAGTCGTCCACCGCCTTGTGCACGTCGTGGGTCCAGGTACGCAGGTCGTGCACCTGCAGCTGCACCAGCCCGCGCTCGGCGGCGCGCCCCAGCAGCGCGGTGCGCAGTGGCTCGAGGTACTCGGGAAAGATCGTGACGACGTCGAGCCGCACCGCTCAGCCCTCCAGCAGACCGTCGGGCGGGTCGATCACAATGGTGGCACCGTCCAGGTCGACCTCCGTGACGATCGCCGCCACGAAAGGCACCAGGTGCTCACCCTGCTCGACGCCGGCCGGGCGGATGGAAAGCAGCTCCCCCGCCGCCGTGTGCAGCACCTCGACGACCGTGCCCACGGCGGTGCCATCGACGAGACTGACCGAGAGGCCCTCCAGCTCGTGGTCATAGAACGCGTCCGGATCGTCGGAGGCGGGCAGCTCGGCAGGATCGACGAGGAACAAGGTGCCGCGTAGCTCCTCGGCGGTGGAGCGGTCGTTCACCTCGTCCAGACGCACCAACAGCCGCCCGGAGTGACTCCGGGCGGCTGTCACGGTGTAGTCGGTGGCCTCCCGAACACGTGGCTTACGACCACGCAGCACGGTACCAACGGCGAAGCGTTCCTCGGGCTCGTCGGTGCGGACGTCCACGACGAGCTCCCCCTGTACGCCGTGCGCACGGGCGACGCGTCCGATGACCAGTTCCACTGGTGCGCTCAGCGGTCGGTGTCCACAACATCGACCCGCACCCCGCGACCGCCGATGGAGCCCACCAGAGTGCGCAGCGCCGTCGCCGTTCGACCGCCTCTGCCGATCACCTTGCCCAGATCCTCCGGGCTGACGTGCACCTCGATGGTGCGCCCACGACGCCCGGTGACCATGTCCACGTGGACATCGTCCGGGTTGGCCACGATGCCGCGCACCAGGTGCTCCACGGCGTCGGCGACAACGCTCACTTCGCGTCGGTCTCCGTGGCCGGGGCCGGCGCGGCGTCGGTCTCAGTCTTTTTGGCGGCCTTCTTCTTCGGCGTGGTGGCGTCGCCGGTCGGTGCGTCATCGGCCTGGGCCAGAGCCGCCTGGAACAGCTCGAGCTTGCTGGGCTTGGCCTGGGCGACGCGCAGGGTTCCCTCGGCGCCGGGCAGGCCCTTGAACTTCTGCCAGTCACCGGTGATCTTGAGCAGCGCCGCCACGGGCTCGGTCGGCAGTGCGCCGACGCCCAGCCAGTACTGGGCACGCTCGGAGTCGACCTGGATCAGGCTCGGCTCTTCCTTGGGGTGGTACTTGCCGATGGTCTCGATGGCCCGGCCGTCACGGCGGGTACGGGAGTCGGCGACGACGATGCGGTAGTGCGGCGAACGGATCTTGCCGAGGCGCATGAGCTTGATCTTGACAGCCACGAGGTGTTGCTCCTAGCGATGGGGTCACGGGGCAATTCAGCGATGCACGAGGTTGTGCGCATCCGGTTTTGCTCTTGGGGGTGTGACCGCCGCGCAAGTCACAGGTGGCTTGGCACGGCGAACGTCAGCATATTGTGCCACGACGCGCGATTCATCCGTGCCTGCGCCCCCGCAGCAGCAGGTGAGCGGGATGACGCAGTGCTGCCAGGTCCGCCCTGGGGTCGGAGTCGTACACCAGTAAATCCGCCGAAGCACCGTGCTCCAGATTGGCCGCGCCCAACCAGGTTCGGGCGTCCCAGCATGCTGCCCCGAGGGCATCGTGCGCGCTCATTCCTGCCGCGTGCAGGGACAACACCTCGTCCACCACGCGGCCGTGTCTGATGCCCCCGCCGGCGTCGGTTCCGGCGTACACCGGCACCCCGGCTTCCATCGCGGAACGCACGGTCACTCCGACCCTGGCGTGCAGGTCACGCATGTGCGCGGCGTAGCGCGGATACTTGCTCGCCCCATCGGCGATGGACGGAAAGTTCTCGATGTTGATCAGCGTCGGCACCAGCTCAGTGCCGTGGGTGAGCATCTGCGCAATAACGTCCTCGGTGAGCCCGGTGCCGTGCTCCAGGCAGTCGATGTCGGCGTTGATCAGCCCCGGCAGGGCTTCCTCGCCGAACACGTGCGCCGTGACGCGGGCGCCCGCGGCATGGGCGACGGCGATGGCCTCGTTAAGGATCGCGTCGCTCCACAGTGGTGAGAGATCGCCGGTGCCGCGGTCGATCCAGTCCCCCACGAGCTTGACCCAACCGTCGCCGAACGCGGCCTGCTCCGCGACGGCGTTGGGCAGCAACGACTCGTCCTCGAGCTCGAGGCCGAGCATCGGGATGTAGCGCTTCGGCCGGGCAAGGTGGCGCCCGGCACGGATGATCCGTGGGAGATCCTCGCGTTGGTCGAAGTCGCGAGTGTCCACCGGCGAGCCGGCGTCCCGCAGCAGGAGTGCCCCTGCGTCACGTTCGATCTCGGCCTGGGTGAGCGCCTCCGCCAGCTCGACAGGGCCCTTGGGACCCAGTCCCACATGGCTGTGCGCATCCACCAACCCGGGGATGATCCACCCCTCGCGGCACAGCGTCTCCGCCCCGTGGATCGGCTCGGTGCTGATCACACCGTCCGCGATCCACAGCTCGACGGCCTCGTCCTGAGGCAACGCTATCCCGCGCAGGTGGTACGCCGTCACGACTGCGGAGGCCGCTTGGGGAGCTTCAGCTGGGACGGATCGAAACCGGCCAGACCGGGCGGCAGCTCGTTGATCGACCCAGCGGGGCCCGAACCGGCCATCCCCGGGAAGCCGGCTGGCATTCCACCGCGCACCTTGGGTGGCGTGGGTCCACGGCCGCCCTTGTTCCCCTTCTTGCCCTTCTTGCCCCGCACCGCTTTCCGGTTACCACCGCCGCCACCACCACCGGGCAGACCAAACCGCCCGGCCATCTGCGCCATCATCTTGCGGGCGTCGAAGAAGCGGTCCACCAGTTGGTTGATGTCGGAGACCTTGACCCCGGAGCCGTTGGCGATCCGCAGTCGGCGTGAGGCGTTGATGATTTTGGGGTCGGCGCGCTCTGCGGGCGTCATGCCGCGGATGATGGCCTGGATGCGGTCGAGTTGTTTCTCGTCGACCTGCCCCAGCGCCTCCTTCATGTCCCCAGCGCCGGGCAGCATCCCGAGCAGGTTCGCGATCGGCCCCATCTTGCGCACGGCCATCATCTGCTCGAGAAAGTCGTCCAGCGTGAGTTGCCCGGATCCGAGCTTGGCGGCAGTGGCCTCGGCCTGATCGGCGTCGAAGACCTGCTCGGCCTGCTCGATGAGGCTGAGGACGTCGCCCATGCCGAGGATGCGGCTGGCCATCCGGTCGGGGTGGAAGACGTCGAAGTCCTCCAGCTTCTCCCCGGTGGAGGCGAACATGATCGGCTGCCCGGTGACCTCGCGCACACTCAGCGCGGCGCCACCGCGGGCGTCACCGTCCAGCTTGGTCAGTACCACGCCGGTGAAGCCGACGCCGTCGCGGAAAGCGTTCGCTGTGGTCACCGCGTCCTGGCCGACCATGGCGTCGAGTACGAACAGCACCTCGTCGGGCTGCACGGCATCGCGGATGTCGGCAGCCTGCTGCATCAGCTCCGCGTCGATCCCGAGCCGCCCGGCGGTGTCCACGATGAGCACGTCGTGCTGCCGGTTACGGGCCTCTGCGATGCCCCGACTCGCGACATCCACGGGATCCCCGACGCCGTTGCCGGGTTCCGGGGCGTAGACGGGCACACCGGCCCGCTCCCCCACCACCTGCAGTTGGGTGACGGCGTTGGGGCGCTGCAGGTCGCACGCGACGAGCATCGGGGTATGGCCCTGCTTGCGCAGCCAGGCGGCAAGCTTTCCGGCCAGGGTGGTCTTACCGGCGCCCTGCAGGCCGGCCAGCATGATCACCGTCGGCGCGGTCTTGGCGTAGGTGAGCCTGCGGGTCGCGCCACCGAGGATGGTGACGAGCTCCTCGTTGACGATCTTCACGACCTGCTGCGCCGGGTTCAGCGCGCCCGAGACCTCGGCGCCCTTGGCGCGCTCCTTGATCTTGGCGACGAACGCGCGCACCACGGGCAGGGCGACGTCGGCTTCCAGCAGAGCCAGGCGGATCTCACGGCACGTGGCGTCCACGTCGGCTTCGGAGAGTCGACCCTTGCCACGCAGGTCTTTCAGCGTGCCGGTCAATCTGTCGGAGAGGGATTCGAACACCGAGGCGCTCCCGTTGCAGTGCTGGGCGGAGGTCTCGCACCGCGAACGCAGCCGAGCTGATGCTGTTCATCGTAGTCGGGACCTGCTGCGGCTGGCGTCGGTGCGCCTGCTCCAAGGCTTCCCCGCTCGAGTTCCGAGGCACTCGTGGGCGGAGGCCACCTCGGGCTGCCAGAACCGTTCCACAATTTCCGTACCGTACGTTCAGCACGTTCGACGCCGGACTCAACGCGGACAGCGAGGAAGCAGGGGACGCCTTCCTACGCTTGGTGGAACAGGACGACGGGGGAGTGACACATCGTTCAAACACGCTGGTCGAGCGGAAACCGGCGCGAGTTCAAGAACGGTCTCTGGCCGGTCTGGGCACTCCTTGCGGCGTTGGCCTGGGTCAACGTTGTCTTGCAGCTGACGTACACCGGAGCGAGTTGGGAGATCCTGCTTCCCACTGCGACGGCGGCGGGGGCGACGGTTCTAGCGCTGGCGGGGGTAGGCGGCAAGCTCCCAGTTCGGCGACGCCGCAAGTAGTAGCTCGCAACTCTGGCGGACGATCCTCCTGCCTCACCACTGCGCCAGGTCGAGAGGCAGTTGCGACGGACTCCCTCGGGAGGGCCAGCGCATCAACCGCCGGAGACCCCGTTGAGCCGGCCGCTCCTGGCCAGATTCACTTGGCTTTGATGAGCTGAGACACGCGCCCCTTGCTGATGTCCATGACGGCGGCGGTATCGGCGACCGAAAGCCCGGCGTGCCGCAGCTCGCGCGCGACACGGCGAGATTCGACGGCGGCCTGGTGCTGCTTCTCGATCGCCTCGGCGGTCATCTGGCGGGCATGTTCCACGTCCTTCTCGACTCCGCCGAGCACCACCGACAGGTGGATCTCGTCATCAGCAGCGTCGGTGTCGAGCATCGTGGCCACAAAGTCGCGCACCTGCTGGACAGCGGCGGCCAGGGTGTGGCACTGGGTCACCCCCACGTCCTCGACGTGCAGCTCCCAGCCGTGTTCCCACTTCACGGCCCGAACGTTGTATGCACTCATGGCAACCATCCCTTCGGTAGACACGACAGACGTTGGATGGCCTGCCTGACCAGCCCCGGTGACACAATTCCAGGCTTGGTGAGCACGGTCATGTGGTGCCCGCAGGGGCAGAACCACTTCTCGTGATCACCTTTGCCCGGCTTGGCTGTGCACCCTGCACCGGTGAGCGCCTTCGCCATGTCCCGGTAGCTCACCGCCTTTACCATTATGCCACTTTAGACCCTCTAGACGATAGCGTGTGGACCTCTAGACGCTCGCGCGGGCGCAACGACCTCGCGAGGCGATCCGCACCCCTCGCGTCTCCCGGAGCCTGTCGCACCGGTACGCCGCCCGGATCCGTAGCGATGCTCATCGACCGTGCGTAGTTCCACGTTTTGCGAACATCGCTGTTCGCAAAATTGCTACGGTGCAGTCATGCAGCGATCTCGCACCGCCGAAGACTTAAGCGGCGAACGTGTCCTCATCACCGGCGCGGCGCGGGGCATCGGTGCTGCACTTGCCCAGCGCCTGCACGAGCGCGGCGCGCGGGTCGCGGTGATCGGGCTGGAAGGTGAGCTACTGCGCGAGGTGGCCGCTCGCTGCGGTGACGCCCCATGGGCCGAGTGCAACGTTGCGGCCTGCGACCAGGTCGATGAGGCCGTCGCGGCGATGGTCAAACGCCTGGGCGGCCTGGACGTCATCGTGGCCAACGCGGGTGTCGCCGCGCAGCTGCCGCTGCTCGGGGGCGACCCGGCCGTCATGGCGCGCACCATGGACGTCAATGTGCTCGGTACCTACTACACCCTGCGGGCGGCCGGCCCGCACATCGCGCATCCCGGGGGCTACGCGCTGGCCGTGGCCTCCCTCGCCGCAGCAGTGCACGCGCCGTTGCTCGGCGCCTACAGCGCGTCGAAGGCCGCCGTCGAGGCCTTGGGCAACACCCTGCGGGTAGAGCTGCGACAGTCCGGGGCCAAGGTGGGGGTCGCATATTTCGCGGAGCTGGACACGGACATGACCAGCCGCGGGTTCGGCACCGATGCTGCCGCGAAGCTCGTCAAGAAGCGCGGGCCGATCGGCCGCGTCACGCCGTTGCAGGTCGGCATCGATGCCGTGGAACGCGGGATTGCCCGGCGCTCGCGGCGGGTGGTCGCCCCCGCGTGGGTCGGCGCGGTGCTGCCGATCCGCATGCTCGTGCAACCCCTCGTCGACCGCGGCGCCCAGCGTGGGCTGGAACAGGCGCTGCGGATTGCCCGCGACGAGCATGCACCGTTGACCACGCCGCAACCGGACCAGACGCGGTGAGCAAGCCACGGATCGCCCCGGGTAGCCGCCGAGAGGTCGGGCTGCTCACCTGGGGGTTCGCGCAGGTATCCGGGGTGGTGGCCGGGACGACGCCGCCCAATCTGTTCCTCACGATGGGTCGGCAGCGCAAGCTCTTCCGAGGGTGGCTGCGGTTCGCCGGTCGCCTCATGCCCGGGGGCACGCTGGCGCGCAGGGACAGCGAGCTGGTCATTCTGCGGGTGGCGCACCTGCGTGGCAGCCGGTACGAGTTCGACCACCACGTCCGCCTCGGCCGCCGCGCCGGTGTCACTCCGGCGGACGTGGCTCGGGTGCGGGTGGGCCCGGCCGCGGATGGGTGGACCGCCCGCGAGCTTGCGATCGTCACCGCGGTGGACATGCTGCACCAGCAACAGGATCTCGATGACGGGACCTGGGAGCTGCTGCGCCGTCACCTCGACGAGGCAAAGTGCATCGAGCTGTGCCTGCTCGTCGGACATTACGAGATGCTGGCGACGACGATCACCGCACTACGAATCCAACCGGACGAACCGCGTCGTTGGTTGACCCGCCGCCAGCGTCGGTGGAGCTGACCCGGTGCCCGACGCGGGTCCGTTGCCCCGCGGGCGGCACGGCCTTCCTCGCGCGGATGTCATCCGTTCGCAACGCACCCGCATGCTGGAGGCCGCGGTCGCGGCGATCAGCACCAAGGGCTATGCGGTGGCGTCCGTCGCCGAGGTCATCCGCCGGGCGGGGGTGTCCCGGGAAACCTTCTACCAGCAGTTCTCCTCGAAGCAGGACTGCTTCAGTGCGGCACTGGACGTCGCGATCGAGCGCCTTCTGGGCACCATGACCACCGCGGTCGACGCCGACGGTGATCCGCACGAGCGGTCCTGGCAACTCATCGGCTCCTACCTCGACACCCTCGCCGACCAACCCGCCCTGGCCCGCATGTTCCTCGTCGAGGTCTACGCCGCAGGCCCGGATGCGGTGCGGCGCCGGGCCGAGTCCCAGCAACGGGTGGCGGACGCGTTGTGCGCCATCGTCGACGACACCTCAGCCCAGGCCCGCTTTGCCTGCGAGGTGCTCGTCACCGCCATCAGCTCTATGGTGACCACCAAGCTGATGGCCGACGACCTCGACGGACTCCGCGCCCTGCACGCCCCCTTCGCCGATCTCGTCCGACGCGCCCTCGAACTCACGGGAGAACCATGATTCTGGACCGCTTTCGCATCCCCGACCAGGTCGCCGTCGTCACCGGCGCCGGACGAGGCCTGGGGGCAGCCACCGCCGTTGCCCTCGCCGAGGCGGGGGCCGACGTGGTCCTCTCCGCCCGCACGGCTGGGCAGCTCGACGAGGTGGCAGCCCAGGTTCGTGCCGCCGGCCGCCGCGCCCACGTGGTGCCTGCCGACCTCAACGACCTCGACGCCGTCGCCGCCCTCGCCGAGGCCGCACGCTCGGAGTTCGGGCGGCTGGACATCGTGGTGAACAACGTCGGAGGCACCATGCCGCGTCCGCTGATGGAGACCGACGCGGAGTTCATGGAGGCGGCGTTTCACTTCAACGTCTCCACTGCGCATGCGCTGACCAAGGCCGCAACCCCGGTGATGCTGGAGACCGCAGGTGGCGGGGCCATCGTGAACATGTCGTCGGTGATGGGACGCCTGGCCGGGCGCGGCTTCCTTGCCTACGGCACCGCCAAAGCAGCATTGGCGCACTACACCCGGTTGGCGAGTGCCGACCTGAGTCCGCGGATCCGGGTCAACGGCATCGCCGTAGGGTCCGTGCTCACCTCGGCGCTGGAGATCGTGGCCGGCAACGCGAGCATTCGGACACCGATGGAGCAAGCCACGCCCTTGCAGCGACTCGGCGACCCCGAGGACATCGCTGCCACCGTGCTCTACCTCTGCTCCCCCGCGGGCTCCTACGTCACCGGCAAGGTGCTCGAGGTCGACGGCGGCCTGCAGAGCCCGAACCTCAGCCTGGGTCTGCCGGATCTGATGGCGTGAGTTATCGCGTCGTTCAGTGGAGTACCGGCAACGTCGGCCGGTACGCGCTCGCCGGGATCGACGCGCACCCCGAGCTGGTGCTCGCAGGTGTGTGGGTGTCCAGCGCCGCCAAGGCGGGCGTGGACGCGAGCCGACTGGCCGGACTCGAGGGTGAGCTGGGAGTGCTCGCGAGCGAGGACGGCGATGCACTGCTGGGTTCGCGACCCGACTGCGTGGTGTACACCGCCATTAGCGACAACCGGCTGCCCGAGGCGCTGGCCGACCTCGCGCGCATCTTGCGCGCCGGCATCAACATCGTGGCCAGCGGCCCGGTCTTCCTGCAGTACCCCGAAGGCACGGTGCCCGATGCCATCCTGAAGCCGCTGCAGCAAGCGGCCGCTGACGGCGGTTCGTCGTTGTGGGTCAACGGGATCGACCCGGGCTTCGCCAACGACTGGCTGCCGCTGGTGCTGTCCGGGACGTGCCGGGAGATCGAGAAGGTGCACTGCCTGGAGATCGTCGACTACGCCACGTACAACAACGCGACGGTGCTGTTCGACATCATGGGCTTCGGCAAGCCGATGAGCGAGATCCCGATGCTGCTGCAGCCTGGGGTGCTGTCGCTGGCCTGGGGCAGCGTGGTCCGCCAGCTGGCCGCCGGGTTGGACGTGCAGCTGGACGAGGTGACCGAGACCTACGAGCGGGAGGGGGCGCCGGAGAGCTTCGACATCGCCGCCGGGCGCATCGAGCAGGGGTCCGCCGCGGCGTTGCGCTTCGAAGTACGTGGAATGGTCGGTGACGCGGAGGTCTTCGTCCTCGAGCACGTCACCCGCCTGCGCAGCGACCTCGCACCGCACTGGCGCCAGCCCGTGGGCCCGGAGGGCAACTACCGCATCGAGATCACCGGTGAACCCAGCTACACCCTGGACCTGGTGTCGCACAGCAGGACCGGGGTGCACAACGACGCGACGCTCAACGCGACGGCGATGCGGCTGGTCAACGCCATCCCAGCTGTCGTGGACGCGCCGCCGGGGCTGCTCACGGCGCTGGACTTGCCGCTGATCACGGGGCGCGGGATGGTGCGCCCGGCTGTTGGGCGTACTGCAAGTACTACCAACTCCGCCGGTCAGGGTCTGTAACCGCTACCAACTGCGCAGGACGACGCACCCGAATATGCACACCGGAACAGCGCGCCAGGTTTTCGGTCATCACCGACCGGGCTCACCCAGGCGTAGGGGTCGCGGCGTTCGCCACGAGCGCCGCTGCGGCCGCGCGACGCCGCCGCCTGCGGGCAACGATGGCAAACGCAATACCTACCCCGTAGATGACGACATAGACGAGGCCAACCTCTGATCCGAGCGCCACTGCGTAGACGACGAATACGACAACCGCGCCGGCCCCAGCCACCAGCACTGCGCGCCGGGTTGCCGCCGAGTAGGAAGTGACCGGACGTCCGCGGAACATGGGAGGGGCCAGCGCGAGTCCCGCGAAACCGCAGGCCGCCGGCTGCAGATCGGGGCGGGTTGCGCGGCCCTCGCGGACGGCCGCTTCGACTTCCAGGGCGTCCTGCCAGGTGAGCCGGAACCTGCGGACGAGCTGGTCGCGGTTGTCGGGTGCCGGGGGTGCGCGTCGTCGCGGTGGCGGCAGAATCCGGTCCGCAGCCACCGCCAGCAGCGGCAGTCCGATGAGGACCAGCCCGATGAGCACAAGCAGCACTTCGGTCACGCGCCGACAATAGACAGACGGTAACGAGAGAGCTCTGCACAACCCGGGCCTAAGCTCGTCGAGCATGACGCCGTTCGGTCCCGTCCCGCTCACCCCGACCGCATTCCTCGACCGGGCGCGGGTGGTGCACGGCGACCGGCTCGCGCTGGTCGACGGGGACGTTCGGCGCACCTACGGCGAGCTGGCCGACCGCTGCGAACGTCTGGCCGGGGCGCTGGCCGGCCTGGGGGTGCAGCCCGGTGACCGGGTGTCGGTGCTCGCCCCGAACACCGGCGTCGCCCTGGAGGCGCACTACGGGGTGCCCCTGGCCGGCGCCGTGCTCAACGCCTTGAACACTCGCCTGAGTGCCGACGAGCTGGCCTACATCGTCGATCACGCCGGGTCCACCGTGCTGATCGTGGACACCGACGTGCTCGAGCTGGGGCGTGCCGTGGCGGACCGCGTTCAGCGCGAGCTCGCGGTGGTGATCTCCGGCGGCGCGGACGACACCTACGAGGGACTACTCGCCGCCGCTGCACCGCTGCGGGTGCCGGTGACCGACGAGTGGTCGCTGCTGTCGCTGAATTACACGAGCGGCACCACCGGAAAGCCCAAGGGCGTGATGTACTCCCATCGCGGCGCCTACCTGCAGGCGCTGGCCATGACGGCGCAGACTCGGCTGGAGGCCGGCTCGGCGTACCTGTGGACGCTACCCATGTTCCACTGCAACGGATGGTGCTTCCCCTGGGCGGTCACCGCCGCCGGGGCCACCCACGTTGCGTTGCGCAAAGTAGCGCCGGAGCCCATCTGGCGGGCCATCCGGGAGGACAACGTCACCCATCTGTGCGCCGCGCCCACGGTGCTCATCGGGCTCGCCGCTGCCACTGATGTACCCGCCGCACGTCCCGTTTTGGTGTCCACCGGCGGTGCCCCGCCCTCCCCCGCACTGTTGCAGCGGATGACCGAGCTCAACCTCGAGGTCACCCATCTGTACGGGCTGACCGAAACGTACGGGCCTGCGGCCATCTGCGACTGGCGCCCGGAGTGGAACTCGCTCGACGTCGCCGAGCAGTCACGACTCAAGGCACGTCAGGGGGTCGCGAACCTGGTCAGCGTTCCGCTGCGGGTGTTGGGGCCCAACGGTGCGGATGTGCCCGCCGACGGGAGCACAGTCGGCGAGGTGTTGTTGCGGGGCAATAACGTGATGCTCGGCTACTACCGCGACGAGCAGGCCACCCAGGAGGCCAACCACGAGGGCTGGTTTCGTACCGGCGACGTCGGCGTCATGCATCCCGACGGCTACATCGAGCTGCGGGACCGCGCCAAGGACGTCATCATCTCCGGCGGGGAGAACATCGCCTCGATCGAGGTCGAGCAGGCCATGGACTCCCACCCGGCGGTACAGGAGAGTGCCGTGCTCGGCGTGCCGGACGAGAAGTGGGGCGAGATCGTGGTGGCCTACGTGACCCTACGACCGGGTGAACAGGCGGACGAACGCGAGCTGATCGAGCACGTCCGCGGGCGCATCGCGCACTTCAAGGCGCCGCGGCAGGTGCACTTTGGGGATCTGCCCAAGACCGGGACGGGAAAGATCCAGAAGTTCGTGCTGCGTGGGGGTACTGCAAGTACTACCAACTCCACCGAAGACGGCAGTTAACCGCTACCAACTCTCGCACGCTCAGTCCGCCACGGCGGCGAGCACCGCTACCCCAAGCTCGGCGCGGCGGCGCGCGGTGTCGCCCGCACCGAGATCCAGGCCGAAAGCGTCGACCACCGCGGAGCCCAGGGTCTCTAGTCGTGCCCAAACGACCCGCACACCATGTTGCTGAAGCGCGGCGGCCACCCGGTACAGCAGTCCCGTCCGGTCACCCGCCCGCAGTTCCAGCACCACCGGACCGCCCGGGTTGTCGAACCACAGCACTCGGGCCGCCGACGTACTGCTCGTGGCCGCCTCGCCGTAAGTGGACTCCTTCGCTGCCAGCCGCCTCGCCAGCTCCGCCTCGTCCCGCAACGCCCGTGCCAGATCTTGGCGAATCAATCCACCCTCGGGTGGCTGACCAAAACGCGGCGAGACCGAAAAACTGTCCACGACCGCATCACCCACAGCGCGCACCGACGCGGAGTGCACCCGCAGGGCGTGCAAGGCCAGCACACCAGCCGCGCAGGCAAGCACACCAGGACCATCGGGGGCGATCACCGTGACCGTCATCGGGTGCCCGTCGGAGCCGGGGTGCATGGTGACGTGCAAGCCGCCGGACCGCGCGAGCTCCCGCTGCTGCGCACTCGCCTCCTCAGGCGCAGGCAACGGTTCCCCGCGAGCGAGCAGATGGCAACGCGCGACCAGATCCTCGATCAGCGAGGCCTTCCAGCTGCTCCACATGCCGGGCCCGGTGGCGAGGGAGTCCGCCTCCGCCAATGCATGCAAGAGCTCAAGCAGCGCGCCGTCCCCGGCAACGGCCTGCACCACGGAAGCCACGGTCGCCGGGTCGTCAAGGTCACGCCGGGTCGCGGTGATCGGTAGCAACAGATGATGGCGCACCATCGCACTCAAAGTTGCGACGTCGGCGGCGGGCAGACCGAGCCGGGTACCGATCTGGACGGCGAGCTCGGCACCGGTGATGCTGTGGTCGCCGGGGCTGCCCTTGCCGAGGTCGTGAATCAGCGCACCGATCAGCAGCAGGTCCGGCCGGGACACTCGCGCGCACAGTGCGCCTGCGAAGGCGCACGTCTCCATCAGGTGCCGGTCCACCGCCCACACGTGCGCCGCGTCACGGGGCGGAAGGTCGCGCACAGCAGCCCATTCCGGCAGCAGCGTGCACCACAGACCCGCCCGGTCCAAGGCCTCGATCGCCGCAATCACCGATCGACCGGTGCCCAACAGCGCCAACAACTCGCCAAGCATCTGCCGTGGCCACGCCCGGTGGGCTCGCGGTGGGGCATCGGCCAACGCAATCAACGTGGATCCAGTGATCGGTAGGCCCGTTCGCGCCGAGACCAGCGCCACCCGCAGCGCCAGCCCGGGATCGGCCGCAGGTACCGCCCCGCGGGCCAGTGCAACCTCGCCGGCGTGCTCCACCACACCCTCGGCCAGCGGACGGCGGGCAGGCGCACGCCGCAAGCCGGCCAATCCCCGCCGAGGCAACGCGGCGCGAGCGGTACGCATGCCGATTTCCACCGAGTAGCTGACTGTGCGCGCAGCATCGCTGAGCAACCGCGCCAGCGCGAATCGATCCTTTACGCCCAGCGCGGCGGCGACCTCGTCGGCGTCCTGTGCGCGCAAGACGTCCCGCGCCCGGCCGGCCACCCGGTGCAGCTCGGTGCGGACATTCAGCACCAGTGCGTGCGCCTCAAGCAGGCCGCCGCCGGGGGTGCGGCTGCTCAAGCCGGGCGTCCGGTTGGTCAGCTGCGCCAGCGCCAAGGCATCCAACAGCTGCAGGTCCCGCAATCCACCACGGCCGTGCTTCAGATCGGGCTCGACGCGGTGCGCTACCTCGCCGCTGCGCTCCCACCGCGTCTGCGCCTGTTCGGCGAGCTCGTCAAGGCGGTGCCGAATATTGGCCCGCCACTGCTGGCGAACCGGGCCGATCAGCTGCTCGGAGACTGCCTCGTCACCGGTAATGTGCCTGCACTCCAGCATGCCCAGTGCCGCCGTAATGTCCTGCCCGGCGACCGCTAGCGCCTGCGCGGGGGTGCGCACGCTGTGGTCGAGCTTCACGTGGGCATCCCATAACGGGTACCACAGCCCATCGGCCACAGTGGACAGTTCCGCCGCCTCGACGTTATCGTGCACCAAGAGCAGGTCCAGGTCGGAGTGCGGCAGGAGCTCACGCCGGCCGAGCCCCCCGACCGCCACCAGTGCGATGCCGCTGCCTGGTCCCATCCCGAGTTCCGTGGCACGGGCCGACAGCCAGTCCTCGTGCACCTCCAGCAGCGCATCCCTGAGTGCGCTCGCCGAGCACCCCAGACCGCCGGCCAGAGCCGCACGCGCTTGGGTCAGCTCCTCGGCGGTCGCCACTTGCTCACTGGCCCATCGTGGCGGAACTGAACCCGTGGTCTCGGCGCGTCCCACCGCCGTGCGACGGTGCGAAGTCATAGGCCGACTCGGCGTGCTCGGTCTCGTCGACGCCCCGCAGCTCGCCCTCGTGGTCGATCCGCAGGCCAACGGTGACTTTCAGCACGAGCGCGATGGCCGTGGTGCACACCAAGGAGTAGACCAGGACGACGACCACGGCGACCGCTTGGCGCCACAGCTGGTCCACCCCGCCCCCGTAGAACGAGCCCGCCACGCCCGCGGGCGACTCCGGGGCAGCGACCAGCCCGATCATCAGGGTGCCGACGATGCCGCCCACCAGGTGCACCCCGACCAGGTCCAGCGAGTCGTCGTAACCGAACCGGTGCTTGAGCCCGACGGCCAGCGCGCACAACGCTCCGGCCAGCACCCCGATGAGCAACGCGCCCAACACGTTCACGGCCGAGCACGACGGCGTGATCGCCACCAGCCCGGCGACGACTCCTGAGGCGCCACCCAGGCTGGTGGCGTGTCCATCCCGGCGTCGCTCCACCGCGAGCCAGGCAAGCATCCCGGCGCACGCGGCGACGGTGGTGGTGATGAACGTGGTGCCCGCCGCCCCGTTCGCGCCGTAGGCCGAGCCGGCGTTGAACCCGTACCAGCCGAACCACAGCAGCCCGGATCCGAGCATGACGAAGGGCAGGTTGTGCGGTCGCATCGGCTCCTTCGGCCACCCGTGCCGCTTGCCGACGATGACCGCCAGCACCAGGCCGGCAACGCCCGCGTTGATCTCCACCGCGGTGCCTCCGGCGAAGTCGACGGCCTTGAGCTTGTTGACGATCCACCCGCCGACGGCGCCACCCTGGCCGTCGAGCGCGAACACCCAATGCGCCACCGGGAAATACACGATCGTGGCCCAGAGACCGGCGAACACCATCCACGCGCCGATCCGCATCCGGTCGGCGACCGCGCCGGAGATCAAGGCCACTGTGATGATCGCGAACATCAGCTGAAAGGCCACGAACACGGTCGCGGGGACGCTGCCGACCAGCGCAATGTGCGTTCCGGCCTTGCTGTCCCCGCCGAGCAATCCGGCCAGACCGAAATACTGCACGGGGTTGCCGATCAGGTTGGCCTCGTCCTCCCCGAAGGCCACGGAGTATCCGTAGAGCACCCAGAGCAGCCCGACCACGGCCATCGCGGACATGCTCATCATCATCATGTTGAGCACGCCCTTGGCGCGGACCATGCCCCCGTAGAAGAAGGCCAGCCCCGGCGTCATCAGCATCACCAGCGCGGCGCTGGCCAACATCCAGGCGGTGTCGCCGGTGTCGGGCACACCCATCGTCGGAAAGGCCCCCATCGTCGGGACAGCCATAGACCCTCCTGCGTTCGTCTCAGCTAGAAGGGTCCGCACAGCGTGTTTCGGCGAGGCCTCGCCATTGTTTCTAACAGGTGAACGCGAGGCCCCGCCGTGTTACATCGCGATGACAGCCGTCAAAACGGACAAGCAATGGAGCGGGGCGCTAAATCGCGTCCACGCCACGCTCCCCTGTGCGTACCCGCACGATCGTGTCCACCGGCGACGCCCAGACCTTGCCGTCACCGATCTTTCCCGTCCGCGCCGCCTCCACCACTGCGTCAATGACCGAGTCGGCCACGCCGTCGTCTACGACGACCTCCACCCGCACCTTGGGTACGAAGTCCACCGAGTACTCCGCGCCGCGGTAGACCTCGGTGTGCCCCTTCTGCCGGCCGTAGCCCTGCACCTCGCTGACGGTCATGCCGAGCACCCCGAGCTGTTCCAGCGCGGACTTCACGTCGTCGAGCGTGAATGGCTTGATGATTGCCGTGATGAGCTTCATTACTCAGGCCTCCTTGCCGACAGCTGCTGCCAGCATCGCGTTGGGCTTGGACAGACCGGCCGCCGCCAGGCCGCCGCCGCGTTGGGGCGCGAAGTCGTACGCCGACTCCGCGTGCTGGGACTCATCGATGCCGATCATCTCCGCCTCGTCGTCGACCCGCAGGCCGATGGTGAACTTGAGCGCGTACGCGATGACCGCGGTAGCCACCATGGAGTACACCAGAACCGCGCCGACACCCACCGCTTGACGCCCCAGCTGGTCGAACCCGCCACCGTAGAGCAGACCCTTGACCGCGGCAGGCGCCTCCGGGGTAGCCACCAGACCCACCATCAAGGTGCCGACAATTCCGCCCACCAAGTGCACGCCCACCACGTCCAGCGCGTCGTCGAAGCCGAACCGGAACTTGAGACCGACCGCCAGTGCGCACAACACACCGGCAACCAAGCCGATGGCCAGGGCGCCGAGGACGTTGACCGAGGAGCAGGACGGCGTGATCGCCACCAGGCCCGCGACGATGCCCGACGCCGCACCCAGGCTGGTGGCGCGACCGTCCCGCAGCCGCTCCACCAGCAACCAGGCGAGCATGGCCGCGCAGGTGGCGACGGTGGTGGTGATGAAGGTGCTCCCGGCCGCGCCGTTGGAACTCGTCGCCGATCCCGCGTTGAAGCCATACCAGCCGAACCACAGCAACCCCGACCCGAGCATCACGAAGGGCAGATTGTGCGGCCGCATCGGCTCCTTGGGCCAGCCACGTCGCTTGCCCAGGATCAGCACCAGCACCAATGCTGCCGCGCCTGCGTTGATGTGCACGGCAGTACCACCGGCAAAGTCGATGGCCTTGAGCTTGTTCGCGATCCAGCCACCGTCCTGGGCGCTGATTCCGGCGAAGGCGAACACCCAGTGCGCTACCGGGAAGTACACGAGCGTCGCCCACAGTGCAGCGAAGGCCAGCCACGGGCCGAAGCGCATGCGGTCGGCGACGGCCCCGGAGATCAGCGCGACGGTGATGATCGCGAACATCATCTGGAACGCCACGAACACGGTCGCCGGAATGGTGCCCACCAGGGGGATGTTCACCGCCGCGGTTGCTGATGCCCCGCTGGTGGCCGCCTTGCCGTTGCCGCCGATCAGCCCCTTCAGTCCGAAGAACTGTGTTGGGTCACCGATCAGGTTGCCCTTGTCCTCGCCGAAGGCGACCGAGTACCCGTAAAGAACCCACAGGACGCCGACCAGGCCCATGGCGCTCAGGCTCATCATCATCATGTTCAGGACGCCCTTGGCGCGCACCATCCCGCCGTAGAAGAACGCGAGACCCGGCGTCATCAGCAGCACCAGTGCGGCGCTGACCAACATCCAGGCGGTATCGCCGGTGTCGGGCACACCCATCGTCGGGAAATTCATCGGTCGCCTCCTGCTGTACGGAGCCGTCGTGCGTGGCTCGTGTCGTGAGGAGAAGGCTGCGCATCGCGTGTTTCAGAGGCAGTGCGCGGTTGTTTCCGCGATGTGAACGGTGCCGCGGTGGTGTTACGAGGGTGTTCATCCCAACAGCGCGGCGATGAAAGCCTCAGGCTCGAACGGGGCGAGGTCGTCGACGCCCTCGCCCAGACCCACCAGCTTGACCGGCACTCCGAGCTCACGCTGGACCTGGAAAACAATGCCGCCCTTGGCCGTTCCGTCCAGCTTGGTCAGAACCACGCCGGTGACCGTCACGACCTCGGAGAACACGCGTGCTTGGGTCAGCCCGTTCTGCCCGGTGGTCGCGTCCAGCACGAGGAGCACCTCGTCGACGGCGGCCTTCTTTTCGATCACACGCTTGACCTTGCCCAGCTCGTCCATCAGGCCCGTCTTGGTGTGCAGGCGACCCGCGGTGTCGATGAGCACCACGTCGACCCCGAGTTCGGTGCCCTTGGCCACCGCGTCGAAAGCGACCGCGGCGGGGTCGGCGCCCTCCTTGCCGCGCACCACCTCGGCGCCAACGCGCTCGCCCCAGGTCTGCAGCTGTTCCGATGCGGCGGCGCGGAAGGTGTCGGCGGCGCCGAGCAGCACCCGCCTGCCGTCGGCGACAAGGACCCGCGCGAGCTTTCCGGTGGTGGTGGTCTTGCCGGTCCCGTTAACGCCGACGACCAGCAGCACCGAGGGATGGTCTGCGTGCGGCAGCGCGGCCACGGAGCGGTCCATCTCCGGGTGCAGGGCGCCGACGAGCACCTCACGCAGCAGGGCGCGGGCCTGCTCGGTGGTGCGGACGTTGCGGGTGGCCATCTGTTCGCGCAACTGGGTGACCACGGCAGTGGTGGTGGCCGAACCCAGGTCGGCGATCAGCAGGGTGTCCTCGACTTCCTCCCAGGAGTCCTCATCCAAGTCGCCGGCACCGAGCAGCCCGAGCAGGCTTTGTCCGACCGCGGACTGCGAACGGGCGAGACGTCCTCGCAGCCGGTCGAGACGTCCGTCGGTCGGCTCGGGGATGTCGAGCGCAGGGGTGATGAGCTCCGGCACGGGCTCGGGTTCCGACACGGGCTCGGGTTCCGACACGGGCTCGGGTTCCGGCACGGGCTCGGGTTCCGGCACGGGCTCGGGCAGCGGCACGTCAACCAACGCGCGCCGTTCCGAGTCATGCGGCACGGCAGCGTCCTCGCCGACTGCGGGTTCGCCGTCATCGTCGGGGCGCTCCTCGACGGGAGCGGGTGTCGGCACCCGCTGTGCAGGCGGTACCGGCGGCGCTGTTGTGGCGCCGGTTCCACCGCTGAAGCTGATGGCGCCGCCGGCCTGGTACCCGCGCGGCTTGTCGACCGCCTCCCGTTCGACGACCGACAAGCGCACCTGCCGCCGCCGCCGAAGTACTAGTCCTACGGCGAGAACAAGCGCGAGGAGAACAACGACAGCGACAACGATCCATACCCAGGTCTGCACGCGCGCCATGGTGCCAGCCGCTGCCTCCAGAGGGGCGGTCGGCTCCCGTGGGCGGCGGGCAGGCCGCGCGTTGCATGCCTATGCCGGTCATTGGGTGATCGACTGCGCCGTCATATTGGTGAGGTGGGCCTGCAGCTGGCGGCGAGCGCAGACGGCAACGACCCGACGGTGTCCGCCGCAGCAGCGGATGATTGCGGCCCTTTCGTGATGGCGTCGGCAAGATTTGTCGGTGCCGGTCGCTATAATTCGCTCATGCGTTTGATTGCGTCACTCGACCGGCAGGACCCTGCGGTCGCCGGTGCGTGCGTGCTGCGCTCACCGAGCTGGCCCGGGTGGTCGACGTGTTGCAGTCGGAGTCGTTGGATGGGCTCGATGACCTCGAAGTACTTGCCGTGTTCCAGGACTTGGAGGCGCAGCGGCGGCGGATGCCGACAGTGGATCACCGGTTGATCACCGAGTTGCAGTGCCGCGGCACGGCGTCGAAGTTGCTGACCCGTGGGACGGCCGGGTTGCTGACCGAGTTGTTGCCCGTGGATGTGGGTGAGGCGAAAGCTCGAGTACGGGCCGCCGGTGTGTTGGGGCCGCGCACCTCGATCACCGGTGAACCATTGGACCCGCTGTATTCGGCCACCGCCGCCGCGCAAGCGGCCGACACGATTTCGGAGAAGCACACCCGGATCGTCACCACCACGATCGGCGCACTGCCGCACCATCTGGACGAGGACACCGTCGCCTCCGCTGAGCGAACCTTGGTGACCCAGGCCGAGGGCTTACGACCCAGCGACCGGACCCGCCATAACCAGCAGCCGGACAGCACCAGAAAACTGACCTCTGCTGATCGTGCACCCCACTGCGCTGACGCCGACGAGTAAGAGTGCGGCCAGGGGATAACCCAAAATGTCAGGCCCGGTAACGCTGCACCAACGGACACTGGAAGGGGTCACGATGCTTCAGGCCGACCGCGTTGAGGTAGCGGACGACGATCCCGTAGGACTGCAGCAGCCGCGTCTCCGTATAAGCCACACCGTTCGCGGCGCAGTAGGCGCGCACGATGGGCTGGGCCCGTTTCAGGTTCGCTCGCGGCATGCTCGGGAACAGGTGGTGCTCGATCTGGTAATTGAGCCCACCCATGGCGAAGTCGGTCACCCGGCCACCGCGGATGTTGCGAGACATGAGCACCTGCCGACGCAAAAAGTCCACCTTCATGTTGGCAGGCACGATCGGCATACCCTTGTGGTTCGGGGCGAACGAGCCCCCGAGCAGCACACCGAACAACGCCAACTGCACCCCGATGAACGCGGCTGCCTTCCCCGGGGGCAGCAATACGAACAGCACTGCCACGTACCCGATGAGTCGACTCACGATGAAGCTCAGCTCCACCCACCGGTGCTTGATCTCTTTGCTCTGCCACAACGTCTGCACGCTGGCCACGTGCAGCGCAGCGCCCTCCAGGGTCAACAGGGGGAAGAAGAACCAGCCCTGTCTCCGCGTGAAGCGAGCAGCCACACCGGTCCGTGGCGCCACCAGCGCCGGGGTGAACGCGAGTACGCCTGGGCCGATGTCCGGGTCTTTGCCCTCCTGGTTGGGGGCGTTGTGATGCTTGTTGTGCTTGCCCTTCCACCAGCCATAACTCAACCCCGCAAACAGCCCGGACAGCACCCGGCCAGTCCAGGCGTTCCAGCGTGCGGAGGCAAACACCTGACGGTGAGCCATGTCGTGCCCGAGAAAGCCGAACTGCGTGGAGATCACCGCGAGCACGGCCGCCGGGACGAGTTGCCACCAGGAGTTGCCGATGAGCACCACCGCGACCCATACCAGTGCAAACGCAAGGACAGCGCCCACAATCTGCATCCAGTAGTAGGCGTAGCGACGTCTGAGCAACCCCGCGTCCTGGATCTGCCGAGACAGTGCGGCGTACAGGCTGACGTGGCGGTTTCGGGCCGACTGGGTAGTCGACGTGAGAACGGGAGCGGTGGTCATCTAGGGCCCTTCGTGCTGCACGGGTCGCTTGGTTCCACGCCTGCCTGGCACGTTGGACGACACCGTTACGTTACCAGCGCTCCGCCGGTCTCGGGGTAGTCGATCGCGCCGACCGCAACCCCGCGAGTCTTCTGCGGTTCGAAGCCGCTGGATCTGGCCATCCCCACGGCGGCGGCGGGGGGCAGAACACGGCCAGTCGCCCCAGGTGGTCGAGCGAATAACGCCGCCCATCTCGATCTACGGGCCGGTCTGACAGCAGCGATGCCATCGGCAGCAACTGCTTCACGACGAGGCGGCTTCGCCTGGTTGCGGCTGGTTCCGCATACGTTGGGAGATGACGGTGGTGATGCCGTCCCCACGCATGCTCATACCGTAGAGCGCATCCGCCACCTCCATGGTCGCTTTCTGGTGCGTGATCACGATCAGCTGTGAGCGCTCCCGCAGTTGCTCGAACAGAGTGATCAACCGCTGCAGGTTGGTGTCGTCCAGCGCGGCCTCGACCTCGTCCATCACGTAGAACGGCGACGGCCGGGCGCGGAAGATCGCTACCAGCATCGCCACCGCGGTCAACGACTTCTCGCCCCCGGACAGCAGCGAGAGCCGCTTGATCTTCTTGCCGGGCGGGCGGGCTTCCACCTCGATCCCGGTGGCCAACATGTCATCGGGGTCGGTGAGCACCAGCCTGCCCTCACCACCGGGGAACAGGGTCGCGAAGACGGCACCGAACTCGGCCGCCACATCGTGGTAGGCGGTGGTAAACACCTCCAGGATGCGCGCATCCACATCGGCGACGACGCCCAGTAGATCGCGTCGGGTGTCCTTGACGTCCTCCAGCTGGGTGGCCAGGAACTTGTACCGCTCCTCCAGCGCGGCAAACTCCTCCAACGCGAGAGGATTTACCTTGCCGAGGGTGGTGAGGTCACGTTCGGCACGCTTCGCACGCCGTTCCTGCGCAGGCCGGTCATAGGACATGGGCTGCGGCGCACTGACCTGCTCTCCGCGCTCGCGGGCCTCCTCGTACTCGGCGAGCTCTTGCGCACTGGGCGGCAAGGGGATCTCCGGGCCGTACTCGGCGGCCAGATCATCCAACCCGATGCCGTGCTGGGCGCTGATCGACTCCTCCAGCTGTTCCATCCGTAACGCGGTCTGGGCACGGGCCACCTCGTCGCGGTGTACTGCGTCGGTCAGCGTCGCGAGCTGCTGGGTCAGCCCATGGGACTGCGTTCGTGCCACAGCGAGCTCCTGCTCGGCCGCTGCACGACGCGCGGCAATGGCGTCCCGTTCACCGGCGGCGCGGCCCAGGACCTGCTCGACGCGTGCCTGGGCGCGTTGGCCGCCATCGACCACCGCCGCAGCTACCCGAGCGGCATGCTTTCGCGAACGCTGGGTGCGCTCGGCCCGGACCCTCGCGTCCCGTTCGGCGTGCGCGCTGCGGCGTAACGACTCGGCTCGTCCGCGAACCGATGCTGCACGCTCCTCCGCGGTCCGTAGCGCGAGCTGGGCCTCCAGCTCGGTCGAGCGACCCGCATTCAGCTCCACGGCGGCCGCGTCGCGCTCGGCAGTGGTCGGCTCGTGCTCGCCCGGCTCCGCCTCGGCGTTGCTCAACCGCTGCTCGAGCTCGGCCAGGGCGGAGATTCGCTCGGTGCGGCCGGTCTCGAGCTCCTCCCGCGCCAGCGTGAGACGTTCCACTTCGCCAACAGCAGCGCGGGCGAGCTGGCCCAGCCGTCCCAACCGCTCGGAGACAGCAGCCAGCTCCGCGTCGGACTCGTTGAGCGCCGCCAGAGTTTGCTCGGCCACCTCGCGCCGATCGGCTTCCTCAGCCCGCGCGCCGGACAGCGCCGCGCCGAGCCTCACCACCGCGTGCTCGGCGTCGGCCAAGGCCGCACTCGCCTGGTCGACCGCGGCCTGGATCTCCAGCGTGCTCGGCGACCGGTCAGAGCCACCAAGTGCCCAGCCGGCCCCGATGAGGTCACCGTCGACGGTGACGACCCGCAAGCTCGAACGACCCCCCGCCAGCAGCTCGGTGGCGTCTCCCAACTCGGCGACGACCACCCCGTGCAGCAAAACCTGTACCGCCGGCCGGAGCTGCTCGTCGCACGTGATCAGCTCGCTCGCCCAACGAGTGCCTTCGGGCAGCTCCTGATCGGTCCTCTCGTCTGCGGGCAGCGCTGCTCCTGCGACGAGGATCCCCGCGCGTCCACCGTCACCGTCCTTGAGTGCCGCCAGCGCGGGGATCACCGCCGCTGCACCGTCCACCACGACCGCGTCTGCCGCCGGTCCCAGTGCCGCGGCCACCGCGACCTCGTACCCCGATTCGACCCGAAGATGCTGCGCCGCGGTACCGAGCACACTGTGATGCTCTGTCAGCCAGGCCGCACCGTCCTTGCGGGCCAGCCCGAGCGACAGTGCAGTGACGGTCGCCCTCCCCGAGGCCACCTCCTGCTCGGCCGCGCGTTCAGCGATCAGCAGGTCGGTGACCCGCACTTCGGCCGCGGAGTGGGCGGCCAGCGCACGCTCGTGCCGCTCGTCCAGGCCGAGCTCACCCGCGTCGAGCTCGCCGATCTCGGTCTGGATGGCGTCGAACTCCGCCTGGGCGTTCTCGCCCCTGGTGCGGGCATCGGCGATACCGGCGGTCAGCCGCTCGATCTCCGCGGCACTGGCGTCGCTGCGTGAGCGCAGCGTGTCGACCTGCCCCGAAAGCCGGACGAGGCCTTCCCGGCGGTCGGCCACCGCGCGCACTGCGGCAAGGTGCGCACGTTCCGCGGCCGCCACGGCGTGTTCCAGCTCGACGCGGGCCTGCTGGGCGGAGCTCAGCCGTCGCTGCGCCTCCCCGGTGGCCTCCGCTAGCTCGCGCTCGGCGGCTGCAGCCCGTTCGGCGTCGGCCTCCAGCTCCTCGGGGTCGCGGCCGCCCCGGCCTTCCGCCACGGGCTGGCTCAGGTGCCGCGCCCGCTCGGCCGCCACCCGCACCGTGGCGTTGAAGCGCTCCTGCAGGGCGGCCAGGCGGAACCAGATGTCCTGTGCGGCCGCGGCCGCCGGCGCTAGTTCGGCGACCAGGACCTCGCTGGCGGTCACCGCCTGCTCCGCTTGGTCGAGCTGGCGGTGCACCTGCTCCTGCTGCGCCCGCCCGGCAGCCTCGTCGAATTGCCCCCGTGCCAGCTCCGCCCGCCGCGTGAGAAGGTCGTCGGCCGCGATCCGCAGCCGGGCGTCGCGAAGGTCGGCCTGCACTGTCTGCGCACGGCGGGCCACTTCGGCTTGCTTGCCGAGCGGCTTGAGCTGGCGGCGCAGCTCGGCGGTGAGGTCTCCAAGGCGCGCCAGGTTGGCCCGCATGGAGTCCAGTTTGCGCAGCGCCTTTTCCTTACGCTTGCGGTGCTTGAGCACCCCGGCGGCTTCCTCGATGAACGCACGCCGGTCCTCCGGGCGGGACTCCAGGATTGAGGCGAGGCGACCCTGCCCGACGATCACGTGCATCTCCCGGCCGATGCCGGAGTCGCTGAGCAACTCCTGGACGTCCATCAGCCGGCACGAGCTGCCGTTGATCTCGTACTCGCTGGCCCCGTCCCGGAACATTCGGCGCGTGATCGACACCTCGGCGTAGTCGATGGGCAACGCGCCGTCGGAGTTGTCGATGGTCAGCGTCACCTCAGCGCGGCCCAGCGGCGCGCGGCCGGAGGTGCCGGCGAAGATGACGTCCTCCATCTTGCCGCCCCGCAGCGCCTTGGCCCCCTGCTCACCCATCACCCAGGTGAGTGCGTCGACGACATTGGACTTCCCGGATCCGTTCGGACCCACCACACAGGTGATACCCGGTTCAAAGCGCAGCGTGGTAGCCGAGGCGAAGGATTTGAAGCCCTTCAGCGTCAGGCTCTTCAAGTGCACACGAGCAAACTACCGGCTCTCATCGCTCCACGAAGCCAGGCAACCCACCTTTCACGGTGTCCCAGCTGGGCACGACGGTGTCGACCTGTCCAGGTGTATCAGCCGCCCGCAGCGCGGCCAGGAGCTGCTCGCACTGCATCCGCGGGCCCTCCGCGATCACCAGGACCCGGCCGTCGCGCTGATTACCTGCACTACCGACAAGTCCCAGTCCCAGGGCGCGGGACCGCACCCACCACCGAAATCCGACTCCCTGCACGCGCCCGTGCACCCAGGCGGTGAGTCGGATTGAGTCATCGTCGGCCATGTGCGGCATCATCTCCTGACGTGGGCAACCGGAGGCTGGCGGTCAATCCGTGTCGCTCAGTCTGCTCCTGGCGCCCGAGCAAGGCCGAGGCCGAGTTGTTCGTGTGCGCGGGCTGCGGCTCGCAATGGGTACCCAGCGAGCCCTGGACACCCATTGACGCCGACGGAGCCATCCCGGCGGCCATCCGCGAGCTGCGGTCTGCCAGATGACGGGTACGGCCGCCGGCCTTGACCTGGCGGCCCAGCACCGCAGCTTCGGGCACTTCGACGGTGCGTGGCCCTATGCGCTGGCGTTGGCGGTCTTCTTTCTCGTCCGCGGGCTTTACCTCCGCCGACCGCTGATCCGCTCGCACATCCTCGCGGCGGTGACCTTGTTGGTCATCGCGCGGCTGGGCTACGACGCGCACCGCGGCATCGTCGGCTTCATCGCGCTGGCGCTGGCCGGTGCGGCGCTGGTGATGCCCAAGTCCAGCCGAGCCGCGCCGGAAGACCTACAGCGGGTGTTCGCACTGGTGGACAGGACGAAGAACGACGCGCTGGCTCCATTCGTCATGCACTCGGCGAAGAGCTACTTCTTCAACGCGGACGGAACCGCGGCACTGGGTTATCGGGCGCGTCTGGGCATTGCCGCCGTCGCCGGTGACCCGGTGGGCGACGCTGATGACTTCGCCGGTCTGATCGAGGAGTTCATTGCGTTCACCCACCAGAACGGGTGGCGGGTCGCCGTGTTGGCCGCCGGTGAGTCGTGCGTCCCGTTGTGGGAACGGCATCGGCTGCGGGCCATTCCGATCGGACGCGACGTGGTGATCGACGTACCCACGTTTACCCTGCAGGGCAGGACGTTCCGCAATCTCCGACAGGCCGTCAAACGCACGCACAACGTCGGGGTCACCACTGAGATACTGCCCGAGGTCCAGCTGGACAAGGAGCTCCGAGCCGAACTCATGGCGATCGTCGACGCCGCTAATGGCGGCCATCAAAACCGCGGGTTCTCGATGATCCTCGATCACCTGCTGGATGGGCGCCACCCCGGGATCCTCATCGCGCTGGCGCGCAACGCGGCAGGCGATCCGGTGGCCTTTCACCGTTACGCCACCGCCGACGGGGGCCGGATGCTCACCCTCGACGTGCCCTGGCGCGCCGCGAACGCTCCGAACGGGGTCGACGAGCGGCTCAGCGTGGACATGGTGACCTACGGTCAGGAACACGGCGCTCGCACGCTGTCGCTGGCCTTCGCGGCCTTCCCCGAGATCTTCGAGGACAGCGACCGCCGGTTCCTCCTGCAGGCGGCGTACCGGGCCATCCACCTGCTGGACCCGCTGATCGCGGTGGAGTCGCTCTACCGCTTCGTCCGGAAGTTCCGAGCGCTTGGCGGACAAAGGTACGCGGTGATCAAGCTGCGCCAGATCGCTTGGGTGCTTGTCGCCTTGTTGCTGCTGGAGTTCGTCCCCCACCGCCGGCGCGATTGAGCCCACCCGGCGGGGGCTGGCACCGGGGGCAGCTGTAGGAGGAGCGGTTCATGAAGCTCTCCCGCACGATCGGGGTACCGCACCGCGCGCACGGGCGGCCGACCTGTCCGTAGGCCGCCAGCGAGCGGTCGAAGTAGCCGGAGGCACCGTTGACGTTGACGTAGAGCGCGTCGAAGGACGTACCCCCGGCGGCGAGGGCGGCGGTCATCACCGACGCGGCCGCGGACAGCAGCAGGCGTCCCTGGGGGCGGGTGAGCCGGCCGGTCGGACGCCGCCCGTGTAGCTGCGCCCGCCACAGCGCCTCGTCGGCGTAGATGTTGCCGATTCCGGACACCAGCGTCTGATCCAGCAGCGCACGTTTGACTTCGGTGTGCTTGCGCCGCAACGCCGAGACGACTGCGTCCGGTTCGAACACCGGGTCCAACGGATCTCGCGCGACGTGGGCGACCGGCCGCGGCAGCCAGGTGCCCTGCACCAACTGCAGCGGCTCCACCGCCCAACCGCCAAAGGTTCGCTGATCAATGAACCGCAGTTCAACGGCAGAATTGCCCGCCGAACGCAGGCGAAGCCGCACCCGCAGATGCCTCTCATCGGGGGCACCGACGGGCTGCACCAGCAGCTGTCCGCTCATGCCCAGGTGGACCACCAACGCCTGGGTGCATCGGGCGGGAGTGTCGACGGTGAGCCACAGGTACTTGCCGCGGCGGTGCGCGCTCACCAATCGCGCACCGAGCAACTGGACGGTGAGATCCTCCGCCCCGGCGAGGTGCCTGCGCACCGCCCGTGGGTGGCGCACCTCGACCGACTCCACCACCTGGCCGATGACGTGCTCGACGAGCCCGCGGCGAACCACCTCGACCTCGGGTAGCTCAGGCACCCGTCAGCTCAGACCGGGCGGGGCGACGTCCTCCGGCGCAGCCGCACTCACCGAGAGTGCATGCCACGCTGTGGCCGCCGCCTTCTGCTCGGCCTCCTTCTTGCTGCCTCCGGTGCCGACACCCAGCGAATTTCCCGCGACCAGCACCTGCGCAGCGAATTCTTTGCGGTGGTCGGGTCCGCTGGCCTGGACGTCGTAGCACGGGACGCCGAGGCCGCGCTCAGAGGTCAGCTCCTGCAAGCTCGTCTTCCAGTCCAGACCGGCGCCGAGCAGCGGGGCCTCGGTGAGCAGGGTCTCGAACAGCCGCCCCACCACATCGCAGGCCACGTCGATGCCGTGCTGCAGGTGGATGGCACCCAGCAATGACTCCATGCCGTCGGCCAGGATGCTGCTCTTGTCCCGTCCCCCGGTGAGCTCCTCGCCCTTGCCGAGCAACAGGTACGCACCCAGGCCACCATCACCCATGGTTCGGGCGACGCCCGCCAACGCGTGCATGTTCACCACGCTCGCTCGGATTTTGGCCAGGACGCCTTCCGAGGAGTCCGGCAGCGTGCGGTACAACCGCTCGGTCACGGCAAGTCCGAGCACGGAGTCACCGAGAAATTCGAGGCGCTCATTCGTCGGCAACCCTCCGTTCTCGTAGGCGAACGAGCGGTGGGTCAGAGCCAGCGTCAGCAGCGCAGGATCCAGTTCGACACCGAGCGCGGCCAGGAGCGGACCGCGATCGCTGGCAGCACCATCGGGTTGCTTACCGCGCACCTGGAAATCAGACCGCGGTGACCTGGCGGTTGTTGTAGGTGCCACACGAGGGGCACGCAGTGTGCGGCAGCTTCTGCTCACCGCAGGCGCGGTTCGGGCAGGTGACCAGGGTGGGTGCAGTGGTCTTCCACTGGCTACGACGGTCCCTGGTGTTGGCCCGGGACATCTTGCGCTTCGGGACGGCCACGACTACTTCTCCTCGAGATCGGTGAGCGCACCAGTTGCGGTGCTGTGCTGCGTGCTGGGGTCCTGCATGTTGGGCACACTGAACTTGGCCGACAGTGCGGCCCAACGAGGGTCTATGGTCTCATGCCCGTGGCCGGGTTCCGCAATCGCCAGGCGGATACCGCACTCCGCGCAGAGTCCGGCGCAGTCCTCGGCACACACGGGCTGCAACGGCAGCTCCAGCCCGATGGCATCGGTGATGGCGGCCGAGAGATCGACCATCTCCCCATCGACCCGTCGTATCTCGTCCTCTTCAGTGGTCTGCTCGGTCGCACTGTCGGGGTAAGCGTAGAGCTCGGTGAGCTCGACCTGCACCGGTTCCTCGAGCGGCTGCAGGCAGCGGGAGCACTCTCCCGCGGCTCGGCCGGTTACCGTACCGCTGACCAACACCCCTTCGACGACGGATTCCATCCGCAGGTCCAGCTGGAGCTGCCCACCCTTGGGGACGGCGATGAGGTCCAGCCCGGTGCGGCTGGGAGCAGGCACGGTGCGCTGAACGATGCGCATGCTGCCCGGCCGACGGCCGAGCTCGCGGGTGTCGAGCACGAGCGGCGCGGACGGATCGAGGTGGGTTCCGCGCCGGCGGCGTGCTCCCTGGCGGTCTACTGCCATGACAACTGCTCGTGCTCCTCAGACGGTGGCTCTTCTCCAGCGGGCAACCACTCCACGGTACGTCACGTGGCACCGGGAGGCGATCAGCCGCGGTAGTCGGGTGCGCTCACGCCGGAGCGCAGCTGCTGTCGACCTCGGGTGATGGTCCGCAACGTGCCGGTGAGCGTCTCCTCGAAGGTGGCCAGCTTGCTGTCGACGTAGACGTCGCACTCGCCCCGGAGCCGGTCGGATTCCTCGTGCGCCGCGTCGATGATGGTCGCCGACTCCGCTCGCGCCGCCTGCACGACCTCGGTCTGGGACACCAATCGCTTCTGCTCGGACTCACCGTCGGCCACGGAGCGGTCATAGGAGCTCTGTCCGGCGGCGACCATGCGCTCGGCGTCGCCGCGAGCGCGGTTGGTGACCTGTTCGTACTCTCGCTGGCCGTCGTTGACGGTCCGCTCCGCCTCGGCTTGGGCTCCGGCCACCATCTGTTGCGCCCGCTCACGGGCCTGGGTGACGATGCGCTCCGCCTCGGCGCTTGCGCCGGTCATGGTGGACTCGGCTTCGCTGTTGGCGGTGCTCACGGTGGTCTCGGCCTGGGTTCGCGCCTCACCGACCATCGCGTCGCGGTGGTCGATGACGTCCTGCGCGTCGTCGAGCTCACCGGGAATGGCGTCCCGCACGTCGTCGAGCAGCTCGAGGACATCTCCGCGCGGCACGATGCACCCGGCGGTCATCGGAACGCCGCGCGCCTCCTCGACGATGGCCACCAGCTCGTCGAGCGCCTCGAAAACCCGGTACAACGTCTACCCCGATCGTCTAAGAAACTTACGTAGTGGTCAGTCTGCCCGTGCCGCACTGGCCAGGCGGTGAGCCCGGCGTGGCGTGTCGTGCGGAGCACGCAATCGGGGCGTCGTCGTCCGGCCTGACACGTAGTTCACGCCCCGGTTTCGCTCAGGTGGTGGCCGCCAGGCGCTCGAGCAGCTGGGTGTGCACCTTCTCCGGCAGCAGGTGCGACACGTCACCGCCGTAGGTCGCGACCTCCTTGACCAGCGAGCTGGACAGGAAGCTGTACAGCGGGTTGGTGGCGATGAACAAGGTATCCACTCCGGATAGGCGTTGGTTCATCTGCGCCATCTGCAGCTCGTAGTCGAAGTCACTGACCGCCCGCAGGCCCTTGACGATGGAACGCAGCCCGTTGGCCTTCGCATAGTCCACCAGCAGCCCGTGCCACGAGTCGATGCGCACGTTGGGCAGGTGGGCGGTGCACTCGGTGAGCATCGCGATGCGCTCGTCCACCGTGAACAGGCTCTTCTTGTTCTTGTTCACCAGGACCGAGACGACGAGCTCGTCGAACAGGCCGGAGGCGCGGTCGATGACGTCGAGGTGTCCATTGGTGACCGGGTCGAAGGAACCCGGGCAGACCGCACTGCTCATGAGGACGGACCGTAACAGGTGGCGATCTCTACGCGGGCCTCGCCGTAGCGGCGCACCACCTCGCAATCCAGCTCCGCAGGCCAGCTGGTCGGCGTCGCCCGCGCCGAGCGCTCCACCACCACCAGCGCTCCGTCCGCCAGCCATCCCGCGTCGACGAGATCGTGCAGCACCTGGGTCACCGCGGCGTCCTCGAGCGCGTAGGGCGGGTCCATCAGCACGAGGTCGTACTGCTTGTCGGCGCCGCCACCGAGCGCTGCGGCCACGCTGGAACGCCGCACGTCGCAGCCGGGCAGACCGACGGTGGCCGCGTTGGTCTTGGCGACGGCGGCCGCATGCGCGTCCGACTCGACCAGCAGCACGTCGGCGGCCCCGCGCGAGAGCGCTTCCAGACCGAGCGCTCCCGAGCCTGCGTACAGGTCGAGCACCCGCGCACCGTCGAGGTTCATCCGCGAGACCACTGCGCTGAACAATGCCTCCCGCACGCGGTCGGAGGTGGGACGGGTACCCCGAGCAGGCACGGTCAGCCGGCGCCCCTTCGCCATTCCGGCGACGATGCGGGTCACTCGTCCATCCTGGCACGTGGCTCAGACATGCGGGCACCATGAGGCGAAACCGAGGACGGAGGTACCAGACACCTCGGCTTGAAAAGGGGCAGGCTGCGTTGTCGTGAGGCGGTTCGTTGCCGGCCGGGGGGCAGATGGTGCTGCGGTGTATGCGCTCCGAGGTGGATGCGGGTGTGTTGCTGGCCCCTCCCTGCGAAGCGCTGCAACGTCGTTGCCGATGGTGGAGGGATCAACGCCCAGCGCGGCGGCGATGGTTTGGTTACTCCAGCCAGGCGGGCGGCGAGCACCTGGCGCCGACGGGCGACGATGTCCCTCCGCAGCGGGCGCGCTGGCGCTTTCACGGGACTGTGGTGCTCGGGCGACCCGGTCATCTGGCCGGGGTCGCCCGCTGGACCGCCGCCTCCATCAACATATCGAACATGCGTTTGAGTCTAGTCGATTGAGCGGTCTAGGCCAATCCCCACGCGACGCTGTGTGCCCGCAGGCGGAGGTTGGCACATGCCGGGGTCATATGTTGTCACTCCGCCCGATTCGAGCGCCGGATCGGGGCGGGTTCGGCCTACGGACAGCGGAACCGCCCAGCACCTCAGGCAGGGGGCACGGAGAATTGCAACCGCCGCTCCGTGTTGCGGTAACCGGCGAGGGCGAACGCGGAAGCCATCGGGGCGTTCGTGGTGTCGGTCGTTCCGGTGATCGTCCGCGTACCCGCCGCGGCGTGGAGATGGGTGATCTCGGCGAGCAGGTCGTGGACGTAGCCGTGGCCACGCAATGCTGGCATGACGCCGAGGTAGCCGACGTTCGGCCCGTAGGCATTGCGGGAGGGTATCGCCAGCCCGGCGAGTTGGCTGTTCGCGGTGCGAGCCAGGCGCCACCACGTCCGGTCGCCGGGCATGCTCCGGTAGGAGTCGAGCTGGCCGCGGGCCGCGAGTTCAGGCCCCAGCGCCTCGACTTCCCGGCGGGTCTCGACGTCGAGGCTGCCGACGGCAATCTGTCGGAGAACCTCGCCGACCACGTCGTCGTCGGGCTCGGCGCTGAAGGTGAACCGTTCGGACCGCGGCGGAAGGCCGACTGCGGGATTCCACTCGAACCGCAACCGCTCGATCTCGTCGGTGAGCCCGATCCGTCGAGCGGCCTGCTGACGCCACGAGACCGCCGCCGACGCCGCCGAATCAGCGCGCCAGCCCTCAGCCAGAACCAACGTGTAACCGGGGATGTTGTCACGCTTGCCGCAATTGATCGCCGCCAGGCCGGATTCGAGGAGCCCGACGGCCACGCCGACCCGGTCGGCCACTGACTCATCGACGTACAGACACTCCAGCGCGAGCGGGTACTCACTGTCCGGCAGCCCCCACCAAAGGGCCCGTCCCACCACCTGATTGTCCGCCTCGGCAAGCCAGGACCACTCCAACCGGCAGCGTCCCGCAGCCAGATCTCGGCGAAGAAGCTCCACGTTGTGCCAGCCGACCGGCTCCGTCACGAACACGCCCGCGACGCGGTCGACGTCGGCTCGCGTAGCCGGGAGGTACCTCACCTGCCCTGGCCCGTCGATGTTCATTCCAGCACGACGAGGAGGTCGCCCCCCTCCACCTGCACGACGGCGCCGATGGCCACCCGCGCCACGGTGCCCGCCACGGGCGCGGTGATGGCGGCCTCCATCTTCATCGCCTCGATGGTGCCGATCGGATCGCCTGCTGCCACCTCGTCCCCTTCGCCGACCGCGAGCGTGACGACGCCGGCGAACGGTGCGGCGACCTGGCCCTGCTGGTTCTTGTCCGCCTTCTCCGCCGCATGGACCTCCGAGGCGATGCTCCGGTCCCGGACCTGCACCGGACGCAGCTGGCCGTTCAGGGTGCACATCACCGAGCGCAGACCCCGCTCGTCGGCCTCGGAGATTGCTTCCAGGCCGATCAGCAGCCGCACACCCGGCTCGAGGTCCACCTCGTGCTCGCCCCCGTGCTCCAGGCCGTAGAAGAAGTCCACGCTGGGCAGCACAGAGGTGTCGCCGTAGGACTCCCGGTGCTCGGCGAACTCGGCGGCGGGGCCGGGGAAGAGCAAGCGGTTCAGCGTCTCCCGCGGGCGCTCCCGCAGCGCCACCTCGTCGTCAGTGCTGAGCTCAGGGTCCGTCGCGGCTTCCCGGCGACCCTGCAGCGCGCGCGTGCGGAACGGTTCGGGCCACCCACCCGCGGGCTCGCCGAGCTCGCCGCGGAGGAAGCCGACCACCGAGTCGGGGATGTCGAATTTCTGTGGGTCCTCCGCGAAGTCCGCGGGGCTCACGCCTGCGCCCACCAAGTGCAGGGCAAGGTCGCCCACCACCTTGGACGACGGCGTCACCTTCACCAGTCGTCCGAGCAGCCGGTCAGCTCCCGCGTACATCGCCTCGATCTCCTCGAAGCGCTCCCCCAGACCCAGCGCAATCGCCTGCTGACGCAGGTTCGACAGCTGCCCGCCGGGAATCTCGTGGTGATAGACGCGGCCGGTCGGCGCGGGGACGCCGGACTCGAACGGTGCGTACAACCGGCGCACCGCCTCCCAGTAGGGCTCCAGGTCGCACACCGCTTGCAGGCTCAGCCCGGTGGCGCGCGCGGTGTTGTCCGTCGCCGCCACGATCGCCGGCAGCGGGGGTTGGCTGGTGGTGCCCGCCACCGAGGCTATCGCGCCGTCGACCGCATCGACCCCGGCCTGCCAGGCCGCGACATAGGTGCCGAGTTGTCCGCCGGCGGTGTCGTGGGTGTGCAGATGGACGGGTAGGTCGAACCGTTCCCGCAGCGCGGTGACCAGGGTGGCGGCGGCGGGTGCGCGGAGCAGGCCCGCCATGTCCTTGATGGCCAGCACGTGCGCGCCCGCCTGCACGATCTCCTCGGCTAGCCGCAGGTAGTAATCCAGTGTGTAGAGCTTCTCGTCCGGGTCGGACAGGTCCGCGGTGTAGCACAGCGCCACCTCGGCCACGGCGGTTCCCGTCTCCCGGACAGCGTCGATGGCCGGGCGCATCTGTTCCACGTCATTCAGCGCGTCGAAGATGCGGAAGATGTCCACCCCCGTGCGGGTGGCCTCGGCGACGAACGCCGTTGAGACCGCCTCCGGATACGGCGTGTAGCCCACGGTATTGCGCCCGCGGAGCAGCATCTGCAGGCAGATGTTGGGCACCGCCGCACGCAGCGCAGCCAGACGATCCCACGGGTCCTCGGCCAGGAAGCGCAGGGCCACGTCGTACGTCGCGCCGCCCCAGGCCTCCAGGCTGAGCAGCTGCGGCGTCGTCCTCGCCACGTGCCCGGCGACGGCCAGCAAATCGGTGGTCCGCACCCTGGTGGCCAGCAGCGACTGGTGGGCGTCCCGGAAGGTGGTGTCGGTGACGGCGAGCGCCTTCTGCTCGCGCAGCGCAGTGGCGAAGCCGACGGGGCCCAGCTTCAGCAACCGTTGCCGGGACCCGTCGGCCGGCGGCTCGCCCAGGTCCACCTCGGGCAGCTTGTCCAGCGGATCGACCGCAACCGGCCGGTCGCCGTTGGGCTTGTTCACCGTCACGTCGGCGAGGTAGGTAAGCAGCTTGGTGCCCCGGTCAGCGGAGGCATGGGCGGTCAGCAGCTGCGGGCGCTGCTCGATGAAGGAGGTGGTGACGCGTCCGGCCCGGAAGTCCGGATCCTCCAGGACCGCCTGCAGGAACGGGATGTTCGTGGACACCCCGCGGATGCGGAACTCGGTGACCGCGCGCCGAGCCCGGGACACGGCGGTCTCGAAGTCACGACCGCGGCAGGTCAGCTTGACCATCATGGAGTCGAAGTAGGCGCCCACCTCCGCACCCAGCGAGGTCCCGCCGTCCAGGCGCACGCCGGCGCCCCCGGGGCTGCGGTAGGCGGTGATGCGTCCGGTGTCGGGACGGAACCCGTTGGTGGGGTCCTCGGTGGTGATCCGCAGCTGCAGAGCCGCTCCGCGGAGCGTGATGGCGTCCTGCGTCAGACCGAGGTCGTCGAGGCTCTCGCCGGCAGCGATCCGCAGCTGGGCCTGCACCAAGTCGACGTCGGTCACCTCCTCGGTGACGGTGTGCTCCACCTGGATGCGGGGGTTCATCTCGATGAAGACGTAGTTGCCGTCCGGGTCCAGCAAAAACTCCACGGTGCCGGCGCACGAGTAGTTGATCTCCCGGGCAAAAGCGACAGCGTCGGCGCACATGCGTTCCCGCAGTTGCGGGTCCAGATTGGGTGCGGGTGCGAGCTCGAGCACCTTCTGGTGGCGACGTTGCACGGAGCAGTCCCGCTCGAACAGGTGGATCACCCCGCCCTGTCCGTCGGCCAGGATCTGCACCTCGATGTGCCGCGGGTCCACGACGGCCTGCTCGATGAAGACGGTCGAGTCGCCGAACGCGGACTCGGCCTCCCGCATCGCGGCGTCGATGTTCTCGCGAAGCTCGTCGTGGGAGGCCACCCGGCGCATGCCACGGCCGCCGCCGCCGGCGACGGCCTTGACGAACACCGGAAAGGTCATGTCCTGCGCAGCGGTGAGCAGCGCGTCGACGTGCTCGGACGGCTCGGACGAGTTCAACACCGGCAGGCCGGCTTTTCGGGCGGCTGCAATGGCGCGGGCCTTGTGCCCGGTCAGCTCCAGCACCTGCGCCGACGGGCCGACGAACGTGATGCCCGCCTCTTCGCAGGCCGCGGCCAGGTCGGGGTTCTCCGACAGAAAGCCATAGCCGGGGTAGACCGCGTCGGCCCCGCACTGCTGTGCGGTGGCGATGATCTCCGGTACCGAGAGGTAGGCGCGGACGGGGTGGCCTTCCTCGCCGATCTGGTAGCTCTCGTCGGCCTTGAGACGGTGGATCGAGTTGCGGTCCTCGTACGGGAACACCGCGACGGTGCTCACCCCGAGCTCATAGGCGGCACGAAACGCACGGATAGCGATTTCGCCGCGGTTGGCGACGAGGACCTTCTCGAACATCGGCGATCACCTCTCAGTTGACGTGTGGCCGAACGCTACCGGGCGAGTGCAGCCACGCCGTCGCGGTAGCCGATACTGGGGGCATGAGGAACCCCGCCCGGTGACGCCGGTCCTTTCCGCGGTGATCGTCATCGGCGGCATCGTGGGCGCGGTGTGGTGCCTGGTGATGCTGACCTTGAAGGGGCCGCGGGGACACAGGGTGCTGCTGTGGGCACTGGGTGGCCTGGAGCTGGTGATGCTCGCGCAGGCGGTGCTCGGCATCAGCAAGGTCATCGGTCCGCACCGGCATATCTCCACCGTGACCTTCGTCGGCTACCTGCTCGGCTCGCTGCTGATCCTGCCCGCCGCCGCATGGTGGTCGCTGGCCGAGCGCAGCCGCTGGGGTGTGGGCGTGCTGCTGGTCGCGTGCCTGCTGCTGCCGGTGCTGATCGTGCGGATGAATCAAATCTGGTCCGGTTACGGTGCCTGAGTCGAGTGTCGCCCAGGCGACTCGCAGTGGTCCCGGGCGGCTGCTCATCGCCGTGTACGCCGTGTTTGCGTTGTCCGCCTCCGCCCGCTCGGTGGTGCAGATCGGCACTCAGTTCCACAAGGCGCCGCTGGCCTACGTGCTCTCGGCGTTCGCCGCCCTCGTCTACATCCTGGCCACGGTGTGCCTGGCCCGGGCGAGCCGCACCTTCCGCCGCATCGCCACCGTGTCCTGCAGTGTCGAGCTCGTGGGTGTACTCGCCATCGGCACGGCCAGCGCAGTCCTTCCATCGGCTTTTCCCGATGCCACGGTGTGGTCGTTGTTCGGTATGGGGTACGGCTTCGTCCCCGTGCTCCTGCCGATCTGGGGGCTGTGGTGGATCCGCCGCACCTCGCAGTCCCCACCGCCATGATCGGCCGTCGTCACCATGTGGTCATCGACTGCCCCGATCCGGCGGCGCTGGCTGCGTTCTACTCGGAGCTCATCGGGTTGCTGGTCACCTACCAGTCCGAGGACTGGGTCGTCATCGCGGAGAACGACACGACCTCCGGCTTTGCCTTCCAGCTCGCGCCGGGACACGTGCCTCCGCAATGGCCTGACCCGAGCAGACCGCAACAGTTCCACCTGGATGTGCTGGTCGACGACCTGTCCGAGGCTCAGTCCCTGGTGCTGGCCATCGGCGCGCGACGGCTGCCGGATGGCGACCACGTGTACGCGGATCCTGCGGGTCACCCGTTCTGCCTGGTCCGCCGTCCGGGGTGGGCAGACCCGGTACATGTGCCGGACGCCTGACAGTGCGGCATAGTGCCGGCGGTGGTGGAGCAGACGACGTTAGGACATGTCCTTGCCATCGGCAGGCTTCCGGTCGAGTCTCTGGTAGGCGACGACCTCGACTCTGCGGTCTGGACGACCGGGGTCTGGTCGGCGATCGGCCGTGGGCGGTGCGTGATGTCGACGGCAAGCTCGGCAGCGGCAAGAGCACCCGCCGCTCTCGGCGGATGCCAGGCCTGTTGGCGCTGACCGCCGGCTACGGCCACGACCGGACACCCGTGGTGAGGTTCCCGGACGGCCGGTCGATCAGCGCAGACGACGCAGGCAGTGCCCCGCGCTTCGATGAGGACGAATGGATCGGCCGCGGCCGCCGATGGACACGTGCTCGACGCCCTCGGGCGCGTCAACGACACAAAGCTCGGCCTCGTGGTGGACGTCGTGAGACCCGGCGCACTGCGGCTCGGCGACCCGGTGCGAGTTGCGTCGCGCACGTGACTTCTAGGCTCTCATTGCGGGCAAGGTCGTCGACGCTATCGATGAGAACGTGGCCCGGTGGATCTCGGCGCAGCCGCTGTGGTTCGTCGCGACCCGCACCGCTTACCGCCGATGGGCACGTCAACGTCGCGGTGATGAGCGCGCCGGCTCCCCACAGGTCCTCCACCGCGGGCCGCAGTGAGCCGTCGGGCCACCGCTCTCCCGCGGCGATCACCGCGACCGTGGCGGTGGCGGGGTCATGGTGGCGGCTGATCCATTCCGCGACGGCTGAGGCGTTGCGAAGTGAGGCACCCACACAAGTGACGCCGGTTTCGGCAAGGTCGTGCGCGATCGTGGAACCGTTGGGGGAGAGCAGGACCAGCCGTGTCGGCGGACTGGCGTTGCGCACAGTGCCCGGGGACAGGCTGATCTGCCCCGCGGTCGCTGCGGAGCGGCCGACGGCGAGGACGGCGTCGTGCTGGCGGGCGTAGTCGGCGGCGCCGTCATCGTTCCAGCGGTAGGGCAGCACGACGGTTCCCCTGTCGAGGGCCACCGTCAGGGTGGTGGTGAACGACAGCACGTCGACAACCACAGCAACATCGGCGTCGACCGTGACGGCTGATGCACCCTGGCCGGCCCAATCGAAGCGGACCCGGTGCCGACCCTGCCCGGGGAATTTGTCCATCCGCAAATTCTGTCGCACGCTCCGGGCAGGCACGCAGCGCGGTGGGACGCGGACCGTGATCTCACTCGACCACGTCGCCGGACGCACCGCCCCGTGGCCCTGCATCATCGCCCGCACAACCCAATCGCCACCAAGTCGCGAAGACTAGCCTCGTGTATTCATCGCCTTCGGAGTTCAGCGCGGTGCGACTGCCGATTCGCTGGAACTGGCATTTCTCCGCCACTCTGATCGAGGCCGCGTTGGCCTCGTCGGTCTCCAGCAACAGCTCGGTCAATCCAAGATCGCGAAAGGCCCAGCCAGCGACCAGTCGCACGGCGTGTGGCGCGATGCCGTGCCCACGGCGGGCGGGAAACACGCTGTAGGCCAGTGTTGCCACGTCGTCACTTCGGAACTGCAGGTTGATCAGCCCGACGGGGTCATCTGTCGCAGGGTCGGCGATCACGAGCGGAGCCGCGTGTCCGCTGCGCCATGCTTCCTCGACGCGGGTCATGCCCGCGGCGCGGGCCTTTAGGTCCGTTGGCGTGTCGTCGAGCCAGCGGAGGGTGTCTGGGTCGTGGCTGGCCGCTGCGATGGCATCCAGGTCAGAAATACGCCGACGCCGCGCGCGAACGACGGCATCCTCGAGCGACGTCGCCAGCGGCTCAATCGGTGTAAAACGCACCACAACCCGATCGTAAGGGACCCGGTCAACCTGCGGACGGGCCCGACGGCGACTCTTGGCTATGCGGGGCGTGGTCGGTGACGGGCGGTCGGCGGCGTAGCTGGCGGACGTCGTTGCTGACGAGCGCGGTGAGGGTGGCAGCGGCGATGAGGGCGGCGCAACCCACCAGGGTGGGGCCGATGCCGACACGTTCGGCGATCGGTCCGACCGCGACCTCGCCGAGGGGGATGGCGAGGTAGGAGCCCAGGGCGTCGTAGGAGTAGACCCGGGCCAGCCGTTCGGGTGGCACGTTTTCCTGCAGGGAGACGTCCCAGGCCACCCCGAACTGTTCCAGAGCCACCCCGGCGACGAACATCACGGGCAGCAGCACCACGAGCGAGGGGCCGCGAGCGAGCACGAGCAGCGGCGCGGTGAGCGTGAGGCAGAGCAGCACCCCGAAGCCCAGGGCGCGGTCGGGTTGGCGGCGCATCGCGATCAGCGCACCGATGGCGAGGCCTGCTCCCAGTGCGGCGGAGGAGAAACCCCAGCCGAGGCGCCCGATGGTGGTGTTGGCGACGGCTGGCCCGAGGACCGCGGTGCCGCCGACCCAGGCCGCGTTGACGACGCAGAACTGCGCGACGACCACCCAGACCCATCGCCGGGCCACAAATTCACCCCAGCCCTCGCGCAGATCACGCCACGGGCTGGTGCGGATCGTCCGCGCCACCAGGGCCGCGGTGATGCGGGAGAAGCAGAGTGCGGCGACGGCGAAGCAGGTGGCGTCCAAGGCCAGTCCCCACCCCGGGCCCACGAGCGCGACCAGTGCACCTCCGACGGCGGCGCCGCCGACCAGGGCGGCGTTCAACCCGAGACGGCTGAGGGCGTTGGCCTGGCGCAGCAGGTGCGCGGGCACTGTGTGAGGGACCAGCGATGCGGTAGCGGGGAAGGCGATCGCCGCGGCCGCCCCGTTGAGCACACCCAGGCCCGCGAGCAGCGGCACCGTCGCCGTGCCGGTCAGCACCAGCGCCGCGACGGCGCCCTGGGTGCCCGCCGCCATCATCTGCGACCCGGTCAACACCAGAGCGCGCGGCCACCGGTCGGCGAGCACGCCCCCGGCGAGCAGCAGGACGACGTTGGCCACCGAGCGGGCCACGACCACAAGTCCCAATTCGGCGAAGGAACCGGTGAGGTCCAACACGGCGTAGGCCAACGCGATGGGGGCTGCGGCGTTGCCGAGGTAGCCCACGGTCCGGCCGGTGAACAGCAACCGGAAGTCGCGATGGTGCAGCGGTGCCGGGGTCCTCATCGGGGCCGCATCCGAAAAAGCGAGATCGTGGTGCTCGTGCGCACGGTTCCGCGGCTGCCGTTGGCTTGGGCGCGGGCGTGCAGCCGGGCCGACGCGGCCACCACCGCGTCGGTGAACTCCTGCCAGTGCTGGGGGTGTACCCATAGCTCCGCATCCGTACTGGGTCCCGGCTGGCGGGTGTCCCGCAGACCGGTGCGGCGCTCGAGCTCGCGGCCCAACGCCGAGGCGTAGAGCACGTGGTCCTCCACCGACAGCGATCCGCCGGTGGTGTCGGCCGCTGGGAGCGGCTCTGGCTGAACGTAGCGGTAGCGCGTGGCCCGGCCTCCTCGGATGGTGACGTGCTCCACCGGGTGGGCGTGACCAGAGGTGGCGAGAACCCGCAGGTGATAACTCACGTTCGCCTGCGTCTCATCCAGTGCCCGCGCCAGTTCCGCCGCACTCATCGCCTGCCCGGTGAGCAGGGACAAGATCCGCAGCCGCAGGGGATGCGCCAACGCCCGCAAAGTCCTCAGTCGCTCACTGTTGTCCACCATGAGAACGAGCGTGCGGGCGGACCGCCACAGCTGTCAAACATCTCTTTAGGGGTTGATTCTGCCGCTCGCTCGTCTCGGTGATTCAGGGCAGACGAGCCATCAGCGCGGCCACGACGTCCAGTGCGTCCTCGCGGACGACGTAGCGGGTGATCCCCCACCGTCGTTCCCGCTCAGTGATCGCGGCGATCATCTCATCCTCCGTCCCGACGAGCACGAAGGGAGCATGGACCAACTCGTCCTCGGTCAAGCCAATCTCACGAGCGTGGTCGGCCACGGCGGCACCCAAATCGTCGGTGAGCGTGACCTGCTGCACGAGCGCCTCGAGCGGCGGCGGATTCTCGCGGCCGACGGGCGCCGTCTGCGACATGCTGCAGCTGCGCCTCCAGCCCATGTGGGCGCCACCGGGCCACATGCCTGTGCCAATCGCTCAGGGTGCGCCCGAAACCGTTCAGTCCCACGGTGTCCGCGTGAGCACCTGCCCAGCGCAGCAGCTGCGAGTTGGCTCGCAGGCCTGCTCTGGCCGCCGTATGCGTCGATGTTCACCGCCCCGTTTCAACACTCCACGACGAGCAGGTTGCTTCCCCAACTGCTGGACGCCGACTCCTCCGTCCGAGTCCTCTCCGTCCCGCTGGGTACCACCCTGGGTGGCTTCCTCGTGGCCGCCGTAGGTGCAACGCTGCAGCTTTCGGCGGCCATCCTGACCCTCGGATCGTGCGCGGCAGCCGCAATGACAGTCTGGACAACCAGGACCTGACGCCCTGCCGCGGCAACACCCAGGAGGTGGTCATGAGCGTTTCTGTCGCGCCGCCCGAGATCGTTCCGCTCCCGGTTGGCGTCCTCTCTCGGGCTCGTGCGCACGATGGGTCGGCGCTGAACGTGGCCGTGCGGCAGAGCCTCGCCCACCTTGCCCCGTGGATGCCTTGGGCAACTGCTGACGCCGCTGACGGCGCGGCTCAAGAGGAGTTCATCCGCGACGCCGAGGCGCAGTGGAACGTCGGAACGGACTACGTCTATCTGCTCCGCCCCGTTGCGAGCGCACCGGTGCAAGGAATGTTCGGTCTGCACCGCAGAATCGGGCCCCGGGCACTTGAGCTGGGCTATTGGGTACATGTCGCGCACGTCGGTCGCGGCCTGGCCACCGCTGCGGCCGGCGCTTTGGTCTCGGTCGGTTTGGATCTCGACGACGTCGACCGCGTCGAGATCCACACCGACGCTGCCAACACGGCCAGCGCTGCGGTTGCCCGCCGGTTGGGGCTGCGGCTGGCTCGGACAGACCTCCGCCCACCGCAGTCACCCGCGCAAGTCGGGTGCGTCCAGATCTGGATCCGCGAGACCACCTGACCTAAGGACGTAGACCGCGAGCACGTCCGGTGGCCGCCACCGCGGCGCGGCAGACAAGAGCCGCAGCCGCCGACCGCCGACGAATCGGGGCGCACTGCGTCCCGGAAACGAAACGAATCCGCTCCGATTTGGTGAGGCTCAGGGTTACGGTTTCGGTTGTGACTGCTCTCGGCGACTGGCCCGCGGCGCCGATCCTCAGCACCGAGCGGCTCAAGCTGGAGCCCCTGCAGGTCGACCACGCTGCGGAGCTCGCACCGCTGTTCAACGACCCTGACTTGCACACCTTTACCGGCGGAACCCCGGCCACGGTTGCCCAGCTGCGAGCCACCTACAGCCGCCAGGTCGTCGGCCACTCCACCGACCTCTCCCAGCGCTGGCTGAACTGGATCGTGCGCGCCCGAACGAGCGGTATCGCCGTCGGCACCGTGCAGGCCACCGTCAGGCACCACGGAGGGTCCGGCGCCGAGCTCGCTTGGGTGATCGCGTCGGCGCAACGGCGCCACGGGTACGCCCATGAAGCGGCTGCCGTCATGGTGGATTGGCTGCGCTCGCACGGAGCGACGAACCTAACCGCCCACGTCCACCCCGACCACGAGGCCTCGATGGCCGTCTGCCGTGCACTCGCGCTCAGACCGACCAACGTAACCGTGGATGGTGAAGTGCACTGGACGGGCTGATCAGGCGACGATGAGCAGCTCACCGTGCAGGATCGAGAGCCACCCGTCGGGTGCCTCCGACCAGGTGCGCCAGGCCCGCGAAATGCGCTGCAGGTCCGCCTTCATGGCCGCCTTCATGGCCGCCTTCGAGTCCAGCAGCTGGCGGGTGAGGTCCGAGTGCAGAATGCGGTCGGCCCACATACCGCCCCACCAGTCCCGGTCCTCCGGCGTGGCGAAACACCAGGTGCTGGAACTTGCCGTGATGTGGTCGAGGCCGGCTTCCCGCGCCCAGTGCAGCAGGCGACGGCCGGCGTCGGGCTCGGCGCCGTTGTCCCGCGCGGCCTGCCGGTAGAGCACCAACCAGCCATCCAGCTCGGGTATGGCCGGGAACCAGGTGAACGCCGCGTAGTCGCTGTCGCGCACCGCGATCAGGCCCCCGGGCTTGCAGACCCGGTGCATCTCCCGCAGGGCCCGTACCGGGTCGGCGAGGTGCTGCAGCACCTGGTGGGCGTGGACCACGTCGAAGGTGTCGTCGGGAAAGTCCAAAGCTTGCACGTTGCCCACCGCAAAGGACATGTTGGTCTGGCCGCGGGCGTCCGCCTCGCTACGCGCAAGCTGCAGCGCGGCTTCGGTCACCTCCAGGGCGGTCACCTGCCCGGAGCCGAGCATCCTGGCGAGGTCGGCGGTGATGGTGCCCGGCCCGCAGCCCACGTCGAGCAGCGTCATCCCCGGACGGAGATGCGGGAGCAGATAGCCGGCGGAGTCCTCGGCGGTGCGCCGGCGATGCGAACGCAGCACCGACTCCGCATGGCCGTGGGTGTAGACCGCCTCAGGGCCGCTCACCGGGGTTCAGCGTCGACGTCGGCGAGGATCTTCGACCACCAGTGGGGTTGCACCTGGTCCAGGCGCAGGGAGCGCCACCGCCGCGGGTCCTCGATTTCGGGGACGGCCACAGCCACCGCCGGGCCGTGGCTGAAGAGCCGCTCCTGGCACTCGCCGCACGGCGCAAGGATCCAGCACTCGCCGGTCTCGTGGCAGGTCTCGACGGCGGGGTTGCACACCGTGGGCGCCGTGCTCGTGAGGATGGCGCCGTCGTCCAGGCGCATGGCCGCGGAACCGGCACTCCTGCCCGGGCAACCGGTTTTCGACGAGGTTCACGGCCGCGTCCACCAGCTCTTGATCGACGGTCATGCAAACTCCTCCAGAATCTGGGCGGCGGCGGACACCCCGAGCCGGGTGGCGCCGGCGGCGACCAGTTCCAGCGCCTGCCCGGCGGTGCGGATGCCGCCGCTGGCCTTCACACCCAGTCGTCCATCCACCGTATCGGCCATCAGTGCTACCGCGTGCACGCTGGCGCCCCCGGCGGGGTGAAATCCCGTCGAGGTCTTGACGAAGTCGGCGCCGGCCGCCTCGGCAACGCGGCACGCGGTGATGATCGCCGCGTCGTCGAGGGCGGCGGACTCGATGATCACCTTGAGCACGCCTGGAACCGGCACAGCTGCGCGAACCGCGTGGATGTCAGCCTCCACCGCGGACCACCGCCCGGCGCGCGCCGCGCCGACGTCGATCACCATGTCCACCTCGTCAGCGCCGGCGGCCACCGCACCCGCAGCCTCCCGCGCCTTGACCGCGCTGGTGTGCTTGCCGGAGGGGAATCCGCACACCGTCGCCACAACCAAACCGGCACCCTCGATGGGGAGCATGGGGGGTGAGACGCACACGGCGAGGACGCCGAGCCGTCGCGCCTCCTCGGCCAGCGCCGCCACGTCCTGCACCGTTGCTTCCGGCTTGAGCAGCGTGTGGTCGATCATGCCCGCCAACGTTTGTTGGCTCATCGTCATGCCTTGGCCAGGTACTCGACGCGCTCCCCGTCGAGGGCCGACACCACCAGCTGCGCCAGGCCCGGGTGCCGCGCCAAACTCGGGTCACGTTCCACAATGGACTGGGCTTGGATCCGCGCAGCCGCGATGACGTCCCCGTCCCGCAGCAGCGACAGCATCCGCAGCGATGAACGCCTGCCCGACTGGGCCACCCCGAGCACGTCCCCTTCGCGTCGTTGTTCGAGGTCGAGCTGGGCGAGCTGGAAACCGTCCACGGTGGCGGCGACGGCATCGATCCGCTCCCTGGCGCGTGATCCCTTTGCCGCACTGGTGACCAACAGGCACAAGCCTGCGTGCCCACCGCGGCCCACTCGGCCTCGCAACTGGTGCAGTTGGCTCACCCCGAACCGTTCGGCGTCCATCACGACCATGGTCGTAGCGTTGGCTACGTCCACGCCGACCTCGATCACCGTCGTGGCTACCAACACGTCGATCTCTCCGGCCGCGAACGACTGCATAACGGCGTCCTTCTCTTCCCCCGGCAGGCGCCCGTGCAGCACCTCGATCCGCAGACCGATCAGCGGTCCTGCGGCGAGCGCAGGGGCGAGCTCCAACACCGCGACGGTATCGGGCACCTCCTTCGCGCCGCCCGATTCGTCCCCGATCCGGGAACACACCACGTAGACCTGCCTGCCGCCCGCCACCTCTTCGCTCACCCGGGCCCACGCTCTGTCCAGCCACGCAGGCATTTCCCGCGGCGGCACCACCGAGCTGACAATCGGCGAACGACCGCGGGGCAGCTCACGCAAGGTCGAGACGGCGAGGTCGCCGAACACGGTCATGGCCACGGTGCGCGGGATCGGCGTCGCCGTCATCACGAGCAGGTGCGGGCTGGCGCCGTCACGCCCCCGCTCCCCCAGCGCATCACGCTGCTCGACCCCGAATCGGTGCTGCTCGTCCACCACCACCAGGCCCAGGTCGAAGAATTGGACCGTGTCCTGGATGAGGGCGTGGGTACCGATGACGATGCCTGCGTCACCGGTCACCACCTCCAGCAGCGCCTTCCGCTTGGCTGCAGTGGGCATGGACCCGGTGAGCAACGTGATGCGGGTGGCCTGCTCCGCCCCATCGAGCTCACCCGCCCGCCCCAGGTCTCCGAGGAGCTCGCGCAGGGAGCGGGCGTGTTGAGCGGCTAGCACTTCGGTTGGGGCGAGCAACACAGCCTGGCGTCCGGCGTCCACCGCTGCAAGCATGGCCCGCAGGGCCACGATGGTCTTGCCTGAGCCGACCTCTCCCTGCAGCAAACGGCACATGGGACGCGTCTGCGCGAGCTCGGCGGCCACCTCCGCACCCACGGCGAGCTGACCGTCGGTGAGCGCAAACGGCAGCCGTTGCTCGAAGGCCGCGGCCAGTCCATCGGTTCGCGGTGGACAGGCCGGCGCGCGGCGTTGGGCGTCAGCGTGCCTGCGTTGCGCGAGCACAAGCTGCAGCGCGAGCGCCTCGTCGTAGCGCAAACGGGCACGGGCCTGCGCGATCTCGTCTTCGGAGTCGGGTAGGTGGATGCGCCGCAGCGCCGCCGCCAACGACATCAGGCCGTACTCGGCGCGCAGGGCGGCAGGCAACGGGTCCTCGGGCTCGTCCAGCGCGTCGAGGGCCAGGCGCACACATTGGGCCACCGTCCAGGACGGCAGACCCGCCGACGCCGGGTACACCGACATGAATGGACGGATGAACTCCTTTTCGTCCGGAACTGCGTCCAGGCCGAGCGCCCCACGGGACTCCGAGGAGGCCGCCAAGGGATGGTGCTCATCGGGAAACAGCAGGTACTGCGGGTTGCTCAACTGCAATGTTTGGCGGTACTTCGTCACCTTCCCGGCGAACAATCCACGGCGGCCCCTCACCAGCACCTTCTCCAGACCCCGCTGGTTGAAGTAGGTGCAGGTGATCTCGCTACGGCCGTCGGTGACGGTCAACGTGAAAATGGTTCCCTTGCGGGCCTTCATCGGCCGAAAGTCGGTATTGGAGATGCGGGCGGTCACCGTGACGTGGGTGTCTTCGTCCAGGCTGGCGATGGAGGTGAGCTCGCCGCGGTCGGCGTAGCGACGAGGGTAATGCCGGAGCAGGTCGTCGACGGTGTACAGGTCCAACGCCTTGGCGAACGCGTTGCCCGCCTTCTCGCCCAGCACCTGTCCGAGCCGATCGGTCAGCTGTGCCACCCCTCACTCCACCCCGAGCAGGAGGACGTCCTCCGGAAGACCGCCCGAGTACACCACGAGCTCCACCCCCGGGTGCACGTCGTGCACGTGCTCCTGCATGTGCTCTTCGAGACCGTCGTCCATGGCCATCCCGGTCAGCACCGTCACAAGTTCGCCTCCGGCATCCAACATGCGGTCGAGCAAGCCACGGACGACGTCGGATTGCCAGTCGTCCTCGTTTTCTCCGCGAGCGATGAGCACCACCTCATCGTCGAGCATGCCCAACACATCGCCAGGCTCGCAACGTCCCACCCAGGTCAGCGCCTGCTCCGTGGCGACCCGGACGGCTCCCCGCCGAGTTGCGCTCGCCGCCTCGGCCATGGCCAGGGTGTCGTCCTCGGAATCACGGTCTGGATCGTGCACCGCGAGTGCGGCGAGGCCCTGCACCGGTGAGCTGGTCGGCAGCAACGTCACACCCTGGCCCCCTCGGCGAATGTCTGCGACCACGACGGACAGAGTTGACCCGGCCATCAAGCCGTTGGGCAACACCGTGACGTGCGCAGCGTTGACCTCCTCGATCGCGGTGCGTACGGCCTCGCCGTCGACGACGATCTCGTCACAACGCAGCACAACCGCACCTTCGGCGGCGTAGAGCTCGGCGACGCCGGCGCCTGCGACGAGCGCCAACAGGGCACGCTCGCGTGTGCGGTCCCGCAAGCCTTCCGGGTTCTCGTCGTCAACAAACCGGACGACGGTGATGCGATGCGGGCGGCCGGCCACCACCCCAGCCTCCATTGCGGCGCCGATGTCGGTGCAATGCACATGCACCGAGTGCAGCCCGTCGCCGTCGTTGGCGATCACCACCGAGTCGCCGATGCCGTTCAAGTGCTCACGCAGCGCCTGCACCCGGCGGTCGGTGGTCGTGTCCAGCAGGTACATCACCTCGTAACCGTGCTCCCTCGATTGCCCCTCCCGCTCGGCGGTGAGCACCGCCGCGGGCCGCGCCAGCACGGTGCCCACCCTCGGTTCGACGCTGGTACCGGTGATCACCCCCACCAGGGCGTCCAGCATGACCACGAGGCCACGGCCACCCGCGTCCACCACCCCGGCCCTGGCCAGCACCGCCAGCTGGTTGGGGGTGCTCCGAAGAGCGTCCGCGGCACCCCGCGCCGCTGCCGTGCTGACGCCGGCGAGACTCGAGGCGTCGTGTTGGGCCGCCTCCGCCGACGCGTGCAGCACCGTCAACATGGTGCCGTCCACCGGGTTGCTGACCGAGGCGTAGGCGAGTGCGTCCGCGCGGAGCAATGCCGCGCGCAGCCCATCGGCCGCGAGTCCGCACTCTGGCGTCGAGCCATCGGCCAGCGCGCGCAGCACCTGCGAGAGGATGACGCCGGAGTTGCCCCGTGCACCGTGCAGGGCACCTCGGGCCAGGGCCATCGCCGAGGCCGGGTAGCTCGACGCGGCACCCACGGGCAGTCGCGTCATCGCGTCGTGTCCCGCCCGCATGGTGTGCAGCAGATTGGTACCGGTGTCGGAGTCGGCGACCGGAAACACGTTGAGCGCGTTGATCTCGGCACAGTGTGCGGTAAGCGTCTGCACGCAGGCATCGACCCAGCGCCGCAATACGGCGGCGTCGAGCAGCTGCAGCACCGATGGTCTCCTTGGTCATGGCGACGGGTCTATCGAGAGAGTATCCGCGTATACCGACAGGGACTGCGGGTCTGCAGCCCCGTTTGGATGGGGCAGCCCACGACCGCTACGCTTGCAGGGTTGTCCGTGAGATCACCACTATCGAGGAGTACCACGACTATGGCTGCCGTCTGCGACGTCTGCGCCAAGGGACCCGGCTTCGGCATGTCGGTCTCGCACTCGCACCGGCGTACCAAGCGCCGCTGGGATCCCAACATCCAGACCGTGCGCGCCGAGGTTGCCCCCGGTAACCGCAAGAAGCTCAACGTGTGCACCTCCTGCCTCAAGGCGGGCAAGGTCGTCCGCGCCTGACGCCCAGTACTGACAAAGCCCGGTGGTTCGCCACCGGGCTTTGTCATGCCCCGACCTGAGCCTTCAGCTGATCAGGGCAGGCGCCAGTTCACGGGCTCGTCGCCGAGGTCCTCCAGCTCCGCGTTGACCCGGCTGAACGGCCGCGAGCCGAAGAACCCGCGCGCCGCGGACATCGGGGACGGGTGCGCCGACGCGATGATCGGCACGTCGCCTAGCAGCTCCGTCAGCCCCGCGGCGTCCTTGCCCCAGAGCACCGCCACCAATGGGTCCGGCCGTTCGACCAGCGCCCGGATCGCCTGCTCCGTCACCGCTTCCCAGCCCTTGCCCCGGTGCGCCGCCGGCTCGCCCGGTGCCACGGTGAGCACTCGGTTGAGCAGCAACACGCCCTGGGCCGCCCACGGACTCAAGTCACCGCAGCTGGGGGTCGGCAGACCCAAGTCGTCGGTGTACTCGCGAAAGATGTTGGCCAGGCTGCGTGGCATCGGACGCACCTCCGGTGCCACGGAAAAGCTGAGCCCAACAGCATGTCCCGGTGTGGGGTACGGGTCCTGGCCGACGATGAGCACTCGCACCTGTTCGAAGGGTTGGTTGAACGCCCGTAACACCGCGGGCCCCGGCGGCAGGTAGCGCCGCCCGACGGTGACCTCGGCGCGGAGGAACTCCCCCATCGCCGCGACGTTCTCGGCGACTGGCGCGAGCGCCCGTGCCCATCCTGCTTCGACTACCTCATGCAACGGTCGCGCGGCCACGGAGCGATGCTAGAGCTTGTGAGTGAAAAGTGTTGTCGGGGGGACCCTTATCACTCACAGGCGGCGAAGCCGCCCCTTGTAGCGGGTGATGTTCTGCACGTACTTGTCCACGATCCCCTGTGTTTGTCCCTTGGGCACCTCGTAGCCCTCCCGCACCCGCGCAGGCACCCCCAGCGCCATGCGGTACGCAGGCACCACACCGTTGAAAGACACCACCGCGCCCGCGCCCACCACGGCCCCGTCGCCGACGGTCGCGCCATTGAGCACCACCGAGCCGGAGGCGATGAGACAGCCGTTGCCGATGGTGGCACCCTCCACGTGCGTATTGTGCCCCAGCACGCAGTCCGCACCGATCACGGTCGGATGCCACTCGGTGCAGTGCAGCACAGTGCCGTCCTGCACGCTGGTGCGCTCGCCGACGGCGATGCTGCCGTAGTCCCCGCGCAGCACCGCCTGCGGCCACACCGACACGCCCGCAGCCAGTGTCACGGCACCGATCACGGTGGCATCCGGGTGCACGAAGGCCTCGGGATGGATGGTGGGCTCGACGTCGCCGAGTGCGTAAACAGGCATGAGCGCAACCTATCCCGCGAGCACTTTGGCGTAGGAACGGGAGGATTCCTTGTGCGCGTACCGACCGAACTTGCCCATCTCGGTGTACCCGCTCGAGGTGTACAGCGCGATCGCCTCCGGTTGCAGCAACCCGGTTTCCAGCACCATCCGCCGTCGGCCCGAGCTGGTTGCGGTCCGTTCCAGCTCGGCAAGCACGGCGCGGGCGTGCCCACGGCGTTGTGCGTGGGGTACTACATACATTCGTTTGATCTCCGCATCGCCGTCGCGCAGGTGCATGCCATCGGCCCGCCTGGACCGCCAACCGCCCATCGCCACGGGCACATCGGCGATGCTCAGCAGCAGAAAGATGCCCTCGGGCGGCAGGAACTGCTCAGCATGCAGCACAGTTTCGTCACCGCTGCCGTACAAGCTGAGGTAGGACTGCTGCACCTGGCGCTCCAGCTCGGCGACGTCGAGGTCGCGGTAGTCGACCTGGCGCAACACCGTCATCTGCCGAAGGCTTGCCAGCCGACCGGTCCGCTGTCAATTGCCCACTCAGCGCCGTCTACCCGTACCCCGGAACCCGCCTGCACCCGACCGATCTGCACCCACCCCTCCGGAAGCGCATGCGCCGCCGGGAAACTTGCCACGAAGGCGTGATCCTCCCCACCGGTGAGCACCCACGTCCACGGGTCCGCCCCCAACGCAGAGCCCACGTCGACGAGGCGCTGGTGTGGGGTGAGCGCGTTCCTGCGGACGTCGATCGCCACGGCCGACGCCTCGGCGATGTGCCCGAGGTCGGCCAGCAGGCCATCGGAGACGTCAGTCATGGCGGTGGCGCCTGCCCGGGCTGCCGCCAAGGCTGCGGCGTAGGGCGGCTCGGGCACCCGGTGAGCGGATACCACCGCAGCCGGAGCCCGAAAACCCCTGCTCAACACGGCCAGCCCCGCCGCCGACCAGCCCAGGCGCCCGGCCAGCGCCACGACGTCACCGTCCTGTGCCCCTGCCCGAGTGATGGGGTCCTGGCCCTGCAGGTCTCCCAACGCCGTCACCGAGATGACGATGTTCTCCGATCGCACGACATCGCCACCCACGATGCCCGCGCCCAACGACCCGGCCTCAGTCCACATCCCCTGCACCAGGCCGTCAACCACGGAGACGGGCGTGGACGCCGGGCAGCCGAGGCCCACCAGGAACGCCGTGGACGCCGCTCCCATCGCTGCGACGTCGGCCGCGTTCTGGGCAATGGCCTTGCGGCCCACCTGTTCCGCACTGGACCAGTCCATTCGAAAGTGCACGCCCTCGACGAGCATGTCGGTGCTGGCCACCACCCGAGAGTCCGGGGCCGAGACAAGCGCTGCGTCGTCACCCGGGCCAAGCAAGGTGCTCGGCGGCTGGGACCGTCCGTGCACGGCTCGGGCGATCACCCCGAACTCGCCGAGCTCGGCCACGGTCTGGGTGGGAGATGACGAGGGAATCGGGTGCCTCCTGAGTGTATTCGATCACCGCATCACCATGGTGGACGCTGCGGTAGGTTGGCAGCGATCGGGGCTGGCCCGGTGCATGAGACAACGATGTGAATCTGTCGCGGTTGTTCCTACCCTGATGGTGCCCATCGAAGGAAAGGGGCACGCCGTGGTGCAAGCATTCATCCTGATACAGACCGAGGTGGGCAAGGCCGCCGCGGTGGCCGCTGAGATCGCCGGCATCGCGGGTGTCGCCGACGCACACGACGTGACCGGGCCTTATGACGTGATCGTCCGGGCTGAGGCCGACAGCGTGGATGAGCTGGGTCAGCTGGTGGTGGCTCGGGTGCAGAGCGTGGCGGGTATCACCCGGACCCTCACCTGCCCCGTCGTCAATCTCGGCTGAGGAGCACGCTCCCCAGCCATGCCACACGCTCACCCTCCCGCGACCGTCGCGGCGGCTATCGCGCTGCCAGTTGCCCTCGCCGCCGGCATCATCACGGCGGCGGTGATCACCCAGCATCACCAGAACCCGGGCTCAGGCGTCGCGACGGGTCCGGTGGCGGTGGGCGCGGTGCCCGCGCCCGCAGCAAGCTCGCCCCCCTGCAACGCACTGCTCGCCGCGTTGCCCGACCCGCTCGGTGACGCCACCAAGGCCGCACTGGCGGCGCCGGCACCCGACGGCGCCGCAGCATGGCACTCCCCAACGGTGGGCGAGCCGCTGGTCCTGCGCTGCGGTATCGAACGGCCCGCCGAGTTCACCACCGCCGCAGCATTGGTGGTGGTCAACGGGGTGCAGTGGCTGCAGATCTCCGGGGACGCCACCGGGCTGAAGGCCAGCACCTGGGTCGCCGTCGACCGCAGCGTCTACGTGGCCATCACGCTGCCCGACGGCACCGGCAGCGCTCCACTGCAGGATGCCGCGGACGCCATCGCGAAGGCGTTGCCGCCCCAGCCGTTGAATCCCGCCCCCGTGCGCTGATCAGCGCAGTCCGGTCCCCCGGGCCAACGCGGTATCCACCAAGGTGCTAAGTAGCGTCGCGTAGTCCATGCCACTGGCCGCCCACATCTGCGGGTACATGGAGATGGGCGTGAACCCGGGCATGGTGTTCACCTCGTTGATTACCAGGCCGTCGTCGGTGACGAAGAAGTCGACACGCGCCAGCCCTTGGCAGTCCAACGCCCGGAACGCAGCCACCGCCATGTCCCGCAGCTCGGTCAGCACGTGGTCTTCCAACGGCGCTGGTATGTCGTACGTCGCGACGTCGTCGAGGTACTTGGTGTTGAAGTCGTAGAACGCCCCGTCGCCCTCGGAGGCCTTGAGGAGCCGGATCTCCGCGGGAAGACTGGCGCGGATGGAGCCGTCGGGCAGCTCCAGCACTCCGCACTCCACCTCTCGTCCGATGACGGCGGACTCGATGACCACTTTCGGATCGAAGCGGCGCGCCTCGGCGATCGCGGCGTCGAGGTCGTCCCAGCTGCTCACCCTGGTGATGCCGAAGGACGACCCGGCTCGCGCCGGTTTCACGAACACCGGCAGGCCCAGCTGCTCCCGTTGGTCAAGGTTCAGGCTCGCGACCCCTGCACGTAACGCGAGCTGCGTGCCGACGGGCAGGCCCTCGGCGGCGAGCAGCTTCTTGGTGAACTCCTTGTCCATGCCCGCCGCACTGGCCAGGACGCCTGCGCCCACGTAGGGGATGCCGGCGAGCTCCAACATGCCCTGCAGGGTGCCGTCCTCGCCGTAGGCACCGTGCAGCACGGGGAAGACCACGTCCACCGCCGCCAACACCTCGCCCGCTCGGCTGGGATCCAACGCCACCACATCGCCGCCCCGTTCGGGCTCTACCGTCAGCGCCAGCGAGGTGCCTGTGGGGTCGACAGCGGGCAGCTCGCGACCGTTGATGGCAAGCGCGGTGACGTCAGAGGTCCCCAGCACCCAGGCCCCTTCGCGGGTGATGCCCAGTGGGACCACGTCGAAGCGCTCGGGATCGAGGTGGCTCAGCACGCTGCCCGCGGACACGCAGCTCACCGCGTGCTCGCTGCTGCGGCCCCCGTAGACCACGGCCACCTTCGTCCGGCGTTCACCCATGGCGGCACACGCTACCGGCCCTGCACGCTGAAGATCCGCGCGAAGGGCCGGTGTCGGCGTTGGGTGCGGTGCAGCGGTGCTCAGCGAACGACCACCACGGCACCGCCCACGTTGTCGAACCAGTTGGGATCTGCCGTCGGCGAGAAGGCGTACCCGATGGCTGCCCGTAGACCTGGGTTGCCGGGGGCGGTGGAGGTGATGGTGACCACCCGCTGTTGGCCGGGCGCCAGATCGATCGGCGCCAGCACGTCGAGGTCCCCGAACAGCGTGCCGCCGGCCGCGTCGGTCACCGTGGATCCGACGGGCAGCAGCAGCCCGTGGAAACCGCAGTGGCCGTGCCGGGTCCGTGGTTGGTGATCGTCAGCGTGGTGCTGACCACCTGCCCTGGCGCCACGAAATCGGGACTGCTCACCTGCACCTGCAGGTCGGCAGGACCGGCCGTGGGTGCCGGGACCGCTCCGGTAGCCGGGTCGAGCAGCAACGGCGTGGCAGCAGGGCGGGCGAAGTCGAACATCCCGTTCAACGGCCCGGCGAGGGCGTCGAAGGAGGAGTCACCGATGCGGCCGGTCTGCCAGTTGTCCTCGATGAACCGCAGCACCGAGGTCTGGTCGGTGAGCGTGGAGTCGACGGAGTTCACCTTGCTGTAGGGCGAGATGACCAGCAGCGGAAGTCGGGGACCGTAGCCGCAGCGCAGCTGGTAGCCACCGAGCGTCGGCACCCCGGTCCCGCACTCGCCGGTGCTGCTCAGCGCGTCTTGGGCGCTCTGCGAGTGGTTGACCACCGGGGCGAGCTGGTGGTCGTACCAGCCGTCGGAGTCGTCGTAGTTGATCACGATCGCCGTCGAGGCCCAGTCCTTGGACTGTTGCACCTTGTTCACCAGGTTCACCAGGAAGCGCTGCTCGTCCAAGGGGTCGGAGTAGCCCGCGTGGCCGTCCTGCGCACTCTTGGCCTTGACGAAGCTGACGGCAGGCAGGTTTCCGGAGTCGATGGACTGGTCGAGGTAGTTCAGGTCGTAGTTGTGGTTGGCCGGTCCGTCGTGACCGACCTCCGCCACAGAGGCAGGTGGCGTGTGCTGCGGGTTCGCGGTCGACTTGTAGTACTGGAACGGCTCGTGGTGCGGGCTGTAGTCGGTGACGGTGGCGGGGGACTGTTGCCCGACGGTGTGCTCACCCACCGGCGACTTTGCGGTGCAGTCACCGAAGCCGCCCTGGAACCAGCCCCAGGAGACCGCCTTGTCGTTCAGCCGGTCACCGATGTTCTTGCCGGTCATCTCGATCGTGTCGTTCTTGGGGTTGGAGCACTTGTCGTAGAACGGGTCCGGGTCGTTGATCACGGTGCCCACCCCGGTCGCCGGGTCGACGCCGAGCGCACCGTAGGAATCTGTGGTGACGACGTGCCCGTCACCGCCGTTGCCGGTGGCGTGAGCCATGGCACCGTGGGTCTGGCCGGACACCAGGTTCAGCGCACCGGGGGTGGACGGGCCGAAGGTGGTGTTGTAGGAGTTGTCGTTCATCGCATAGTGCTGCGCGTAGTTCCACAACCCGGTCACGGTGTTGCCGTCGTAGTAGTTCAGCACCAGGCCCGGGTCGTACGCCCCGTAGGCCGGTGCGGCACACGTGGTTTTTTGGGTGTTGGCGATGAAGCCGTCCATTGCACCGTGGTTGGCCGCGAGCTGCTCGGCCTTGTAGTCGTGGTCCTGGTCGCACGCGAGAGCCTGGTTCGGCGCCATCCGCGCCGGGTTGCGCCCGTTGGGGTTATCGCTGCGCAGCGCACCGGTGAGCCCGTTGATGGTCGGCGTCCCCGGCGCTGCGTGGAAGGGCGTCTCGCCCGGCTTGTTGGCCGCGTTGGGATAGGTGCCGAAGTAGTGGTCGAAGGAGACGTTCTCCTGGAACACCACGACGACGTGCTTGATCGGTGTGGTCGTATCACTGGGTGCCGCCGCAGCGGCGGTACCGCTGGCCGCCAACCCTGCCAGCATCAGGGCAGCCGACGTTGCCGCGACCGTGCGGAGGCGGTTTGATGACGACGCGGATGGGGGGTCTTCGGCACTGACGGCCTCCTGGGCTGACGGCGTCGGCTCCTAGGCGGCCGCGCACCGAAGCAGCGTGGACGAGCAGAGCAACCCCATGGGGTGCGTCGGCTTTCAGTGAGATGAACAGAAAGCGTCGAGATCGCTAGGTGTACCTCGCACCACCAGCGTCAGCTCGTCGGTATCGATGACGAGCCAGTTGAGCGAGCGCCAGCAGTGCTGCTCGACGTCGACGAGTGCGGTCAGCTCGCGCCGCGACACCGAGCTCGGTCGGTAGGTCAGCGTGAGCTCCTCGGGCTGGCGAATCCGGCTGAGAAGGTACTCCTCTTCCAGCTGACGCCACCGCCGTAACTGCGGGTCCCGGGCACGGTCAACGCGCGGAACAGCCGTCCCGCGTGCCATCCTCCCCTCCCACCACACGGCCGCTCAGGCCTCCCACGTCACTTCAGGTCCGCCGAGCTCTTGCCCAACAGCCGCCGCGCCACGATGAGCTGCTGGATCTGCTGCGTGCCCTCGAAGATGTCCAGGATCTTCGAGTCGCGCGCCCACTTTTCCAGCAGGCTGTGTTCGCTGTAACCGAGGGTCCCGGCGAGCTCGACGCAGCGCAGAGTGATCTCGGTGCCACTACGGCCGGCTTTGGCCTTTGCCATCGACGCCTGCAGGGAATTCGGCTTGCCGTTGTCGGCCATCCACGCCGCCTGCAGCACCAGCAGGTATGCGGCTTCCCAGTCCGCCTCCATGCTGAGGAACGTTGCAGCGGCGTGCGACTGGCTGTTCACTGGGCGGTCGTAGTCGATGTCCACACCGGCCTCGATGAGCAGTCGGCGGGTCTCCTCCAGCGCTGCCCGCGCCACGCCGACGGCCATTGCGGCCACCAAGGGCCGGGTGTTGTCGAAGGTCTGCATGGCCCCGGCGAAGCCGCCGGAGGTGTCGATCTCCGGGTTGCCCAGCAGGTTCTCCTTGGGCACCCGGCAGTTCTCCAGCAGCAGGGTGGCGGTGTCCGACGCGCGGATACCGAGCTTGTGCTCCAGGC
>JAABUR0100000791.1_pt1 | contig 63616 bp, 58 predicted proteins | sample 5560091 | NCBI WGS metagenome assembly JAABUR01 (sample SAMN10711879, study PRJNA513375) | rock metagenome | isolation source: Antarctica rocks | place: Antarctica: Victoria Land, University Valley sud
CCGGGTGGGGCCAAAATTCGCGACGACACACTGGCCCACCACGCAGCGGAATCACCACCCAGGTGGAGCCACAATTCGTGAAGAACAACGGCCCAGCCGGGGCCAGTTCAGGTGATCACACGCACTGCGCACACCCTTCGCACACCATGTGCGTCCCTTCGACACTTTCTGGCCCCCACCAGGCCCCGCGCGCCCTCGGTTCGGGATCCTTCGACACCCTTCCGGCGCTACCACACACCCAGCCTCGCCCGAGACCAGGTTGACGCCTGAATAGAACAGGCGTTCGATGAACCCATGAGGTGGGACGGACAACGAACGGACGCGCTGGCTGAGGTTGCCGAGCCCACTCTGCCTGGCATGCCGCTGCTGCCCGGCTTCGTCCGGTCGGTGCGCGCCCCGGAATTCCAGGGCGTCACCTTCCACGAGGTGCACGCCAAGACGGCGCTGAACAAGGTGCCCGGCGGATCGGCGATGCCGTTCGGCTGGACCGTCAATCCGTACCGGGGCTGCACGCATGCCTGTGGTTATTGCTTCGCCCGGAACACCCACACGTATCTGGACTTCGACGCCGGCAAGGACTTCGACAACGAGATCGTGGTCAAGACGAATGTGGCCGCGGTGTTGCGCAGCGAACTGGCCAAGCCCCGGTGGCAACGCGAGCATGTGGCGCTCGGCACCAACACCGACCCCTACCAGCGGGCGGAGGGCCGCTACCGGCTGATGCCCGGCATCATCGATGCGCTCGCCGGCTCAGGCACTCCGTTCTCCATCCTCACCAAGGGCACGGTGCTCGGACGAGATCTGGAGCAGTTGGCCGCCGCTGCGGAGAAGGTGCCGGTGGGTATCGGTATCTCGCTGGCGCTACTGAACCCCGGGCTGCAGGCGAGTCTGGAGCCCGGAACGCCGTCTCCGAGGGCGCGGTTGGGCCTGATCCGGCGGGTCCGCGATGCGGGCCTGCAGTGCGGCGTATTCATGGCACCGCTGTTGCCGGAGCTGACCGACTCGACCGAACAGATCACCGAACTGCTGGCGGCCCTGGTCGAAGCGGGCGCCACCGGAGTCAGCGGCATCCCGCTGCATCTGCGTCCCGGCGCGAAGGAATGGTTCATGAGCTGGCTCGCTCGCGAGCGGCCGGAACTGGTTGCTGTCTATGAGCGGCTGTATGGCGCCGGCGCTTATCTGCCGCGCGGGTATCGCGATCGGGTCGCCGAGCGGATCAGGGCGGCTCAGGTCGCGGCCGGAATGGAGGGGTTCGATGCGGGGATGCGGGGTCGGGGGACCGGCCGTGGTGTTCCCGGCGATCAGGACGCGTCTTTCCCCGCCGGGAGTTTGCCCCGATCCCAGCGGCACCAGCCGTCCCTGCCGGAGCCCGAGCAGCTCCGATTGCTCTGACCGACCAGGACAGACCTGGTCGACCAGGACAGACCTGGCCGACCAGGACAGACCTGGCCGATGAGGCGAGACCCGGCCGATCAGGAGATCTGCCCGACCAGGAGAGAATGAACCCCATGCGGACCGTGTGGTGGAAGGGGATCGACGACCCGGATCGCATCGACCGGGCGGCCATCTCCATCCACGAGCGGGTGTCGGCGCCGTTCGTCGCCGAAGGCGTGAGCACGACCCCGGACTACGACCTGAGCTGGCAGCTGGAGACAGGGCCGCGCTACCTCACCCGGCGGCTGATCGTCTCGATCGCCAGTGCGTCTGAACGTCGCAGGCTGGACCTCCGGCGTGACGAGCACGGTCGCTTGACCACTCATGGTGACGAAGGCGCGGCCACGATCGAGGCGGTCGCCGGAGCCGACGACTGCGACCTCGGACTGTGCCCGGTGACCAACAGCATGCCGATGCTCCGTTCGGTCCTGCCCCGCAAGGGCACTACCATCGACGCACCAGGCCCCGAGCACCAATTCCTGATGGCGTGGGTGGAAGTTCCTTCCCTTCGGGTGCTGGCCAGCGGTCAGCTGTACCGATTGATCTCCTCGTCAGCCGATGGTTTCGTGGTGCGGTACACGAGCCAGCAGCGCGACTTCACCGCCGACCTGGTGGTCGACGCCGATGGCGTGGTGGTGGATTATCCGCAGCTCGCGAGGCGGATCCCGGATCCGGGATGAACTCCAGCCGGGGACTACGGACCCTGTGCCGTGAGAAAGCTCCCTGCTAACGTCAGTGCCGGTGAATTTCTAACCGCACGTCGACCTGAACTTCCACAAGGAATCGAGGAAGCGACACGATGAGAACCAGATCGGTGGGGATAGCGGGACTGGCTGTACTGATGACACTGAGCGCGTGCGGCTCCGGCGGTGGCTCGGGCACCGCGGCCGGTACCACGTCGAACGACACCGGCGGCCTTTCAGGAGGTGCAAGCCCTTCAGGAGGTGCCGGCGCTTCAGGAGGTGCCGGCCCCTCGGGCGGATCGGACGCCTCAGGTGGGTCCGGGGCGTCGAGCGCGTCCGGCGCGGTGCCTGCCACCGGCCAGAAGCTGACGGTGTGGATCATGGAGGGCACCAATCCGGATGCCACGCCGTTCTTTGACCAGGTCAAGAAGGACTTCAAGGCGGAGAGCGGCGCGGACGTCGACGTGCAGTTCCAGCCGTGGGCGGACGCGCACGACAAGTTCACCACCGCCATCGCCGGCGGGACCACCCCTGATGTCGCCGAGGTCGGCACCACCTGGACTCCGGAGTTCGCCCAGGCAGGAGCGCTCGAGGATCTGACGGACAAGGCGGCGCCGATGAAGAGCAACCTGGTCCAGGGGCTGGTCGATGCCGGCACCGTCGACGGCAAGCTCTACGGAATGCCGTGGTACGCCGGCGTGCGCTCGTTCGTCTACAACAAGGACATCTTCGACAAGGCCGGCGTGAAGCCGCCGACCACCTGGGCCGAGCTGGAAGCCGCCGGGGAGAAGATCAAGGCGTCCAGTCCGGACGTGGTGCCGTTCGCCGTCGCCGGCGACTGCTCCTACTGCATGTTGCCGTTCGTCTGGGGCGCCCGCGGCGACGTGGCCAAGCAGGAAGGCGGTAAGTGGACCTCGAGCATCGATTCCCCGGAGGCGCAGGCCGGTCTCACCTTCTACACCGATCTCGCCCTGAAGAAGAATCTGTCGACGCCCGCCGCGGCGACCTGGAAGGAAACGGATCTGCTGAAGAACTTCGAGTCCGGCAAGCTGGCGATGGTGATCACCGGCAACTGGACGATCACCAAGATCGCGACCGACGCGCCCGACCTGAAGGGAAAGATCGGGGCGTTCCCGATCCCCGGCAAGGACTCGGGGGTGGCCCCGTCGTTCCTCGGCGGATCGCACCTGGCGATCTTCAAGGGCAGCCAGAACAAGGACCTGGCCTGGAAGTTCGTTCAGCTGATGTCCAGCGACAAATACGCCGCCGATTGGGGCAAGCAGTCGAACTTCTTCCCCGGCCTGAAGTCGCTGCTGGCCCAGACGGCGAAGAGCGACGACCCGCTCATCGCGCCGTTCGCCAAGCAGATGATCGACGCCGGCAAGAGCATGCCGGTGACGCCCGCCTGGGGAAAGGTGGAGGGCGCCAAGGTGCTGACGAAGATGCTCCAGGAAGTGCTGACCGGTAAGTCGTCGGTGGCCGATGCCACCAAGACGGCGGCGACGGAGATGAACGCGAGCTTCGGTAGCTGACCGGTCCGATGCCCGACACCTACCCGCCGCCGGTGCCGGTGCGCGCCGGCGCCGGTTCCGCGGGCGCGGCCGCTCCCGTGACCGCGACGGCGCGCGCGGCCCGCCCCGGTCCCGCCCGCCCCGGTCCCGCCCGGCCCGGTCGCGCCCGCGGCGGTCGCGGGCGCCCGGGTAAGGCGGTCCGCCCGTGGCTGCTGCTGGCGCCGGCGCTGATAGTCCTGGCCCTGCTGCTGGTGTGGCCGCTGATCCGGGTCGTCCAGTTGTCGCTGCAGGACTACGGCCTGGAGCAGATCGTCTCGGGCAAGGACAACTACATCGGGCTGGACAACTATGCGAACCTGCTGTCCTCGTCGCTGCTGTGGCAGACCGTGCTGCCGAACACCGTCGTCTTCGCGGCGGTGTGCGTGGTCGGCACCGTCGTCCTCGGGACCCTGGTGGCGCTGCTGCTGAACATGCTCGGCCCCACCTGGAAGTGGATCTGTTCCACCGCCGTCATGGTCGCCTGGGCGGTTCCGGCGCTGACCGGCACCTACGTCTGGGTCTGGCTGTTCGATCCGTTCGACGGTCTGATGAGCAAGCTGATGGCCGGCCTGGGGCTGATCGACCCGGCGACGTCGAACTGGTTCACCGACCGGGTCGGCTTCTACTCGATCGCCGCGCTGAACGTGATCCACCAGGGCTTCCCGTTCGTCGCGATCACCGTGCTGGCCGGACTGACCACCGTTCCGAAGGAGCTGTACGAGTCCGCCGAGATCGACGGAGCCGGTGCCGCCACACGATTCTGGGCGATCACCGTTCCGCTGCTGCGTCCGGTGTTCGCCGTCGTCACCATCCTGTCAACCATCTGGGATTTCAAGGTGTTCACCCAGATCTATCTGATGCCCGGCGGCAGCGGTGGCAACGACGATGTGCTGAATCTCGGTGTCTGGTCCTACCTGCAGTCCTTCGCCCAGGGTGCCTACGGCAAGGGTTCGGCCATTGCGGTACTGCTGACCGTCATCCTGCTGCTGATCACCGGCGTGTACCTGCGGACGCTGTTCAAGGAGCGGGAACTGTGACCCGGCGCAGCCCGGCGGCCCGGATCGGTCTGCTGGTAGGGGTGGGGGCGCTGCTGATCTTCGCGTTGTTCCCGGCCTACTGGATGGTGTCCACCGCCTTCGATGCGAAGGCCGGATCCCGTGGGGCGCAACTGCTTCCGCAGGCACTCACCGTTGCCAACTTCGAGCGAGTGATCGACGACGGCGGGTTCGGCCGGTATCTGCGCAATTCGCTGCTGGTCGCGGTGATCACCGTGCTGGCCAGCGCGCTGGTGACCCTACTGGCCTCGGTCGCGGTCGCCCGGTTCCGGTTCCGGTTCCGGACATCCGTCGTGGTGATCATCCTGATCGTACAGATGGTGCCGTTGGAGGCGCTGGTCATCCCGCTGTTCCTGCAGGTACGCCAGTACCACGCGCTGAACAGCCTGCTGGCACTGAGCATCGTCTATCTGGCGTTCTCCCTGCCGTTCGGCATCTGGATGATGCGCGGGTTCGTCGCCGCCGTGCCGAAGGAGATCGAGGAGGCGGCGTACGTCGACGGCGCCGGCTGGTGGCGGATGTTCTTCTCGATCCTGCTGCCGCTGGTGGCGCCGGGACTGGTGGCCACCAGCGTCTTCTCGTTCATCACCGCGTGGAACGAGTTCATCTTCGCGCTCACCTTCATGTCCGACGACGACAAGTACACCGCCACCGTCGGGCTGCAGAAGTTCTTCGGGCAGAACACCGCCGATTGGGGACCCATCATGGCGGCGTCCACCCTGCTCAGTCTGCCGGTGATCATCTTCTTCACCGTGGTGCAACGGCGGCTGGCGCAGGGCCTGACATCGGGTGCGGTGAAGGGCTGATGCCCGATCTGCGCTCGCTGGTGGCCGGCGTGCTGGCCCCCGGATTCAACGGGACGAGCGTGCCGGAGTGGTTGCGCACCGCCGTCGATGACGGGCTGGGTTCGGTGGTGCTGTTCGGGCACAACGTCTCCGCGCCCGACCATGACCCGGATGTGCCGTTGCGGCAGCTGGCAGCTCTCTGCACCGAACTGCGAAGACGCCGCACGGATCTGTTGATCGCCTCCGATGAGGAGGGCGGCGACGTCACCCGGATGGAGGTCGGCGCCGGATCCTCACTTCCCGGCGCGGCGGCGCTCGGCGCAATCGGGGACGCCGGCTTCACCGTCGAGGTGGCGGCCGCGCAGGGCAGGTTGCTGCGCGCGCTGGGGATCGACTCAGGGCTGGCGCCGGTGGCCGACGTCAACTCCAACCCGGCGAACCCGGTGATCGGCGTCCGGTCGTTCGGCGCGGACGCGATGACGGTGGCAGGGCAGGTGGTGGCCTACACCGAAGGTCTGCAATCGGCCGGGGTACTGGCCTGTGTGAAGCACTTCCCCGGTCACGGCGACGCCGGGGTCGACTCGCACCACGAGCTGCCGGAGCTCCCCGCCACCATCGACGAGCTCCGCCGACGGGAACTCGTGCCGTTCGCGGCCGCGGTGCGGGCCGGAGTCGGTGCGATGATGCCGGGGCATCTGATGGTGCCGGCGGTGGATCAGCTACCCGCGTCGGTCAGCCCGCGCTGGGCCGGGATACTCTGCGGCGAAATGGGTTTCACCGGGCTGATCATCACCGATGCCCTTGACATGCGGGCCGTCGCCGATCGGTACGGGGTGCCGGGCGCCGCCGTGATGGCCCTGCGGGCCGGTGCGGACCTGTTGTGCCTGGGCAACACCGCCGGCATCGACGACGAGCAGATGTACACAGAATGTGTCGAGGCGATCCTCGCCGCGGTCGCCGACGGAACGGTTCGGCCCGAGGCGTTGACCGGCGCCGCCCGGCGCCGGCGGCTGGCCATGGCTGCCCTCGCCTCTTCCGCCGATCCGGCCGTCGGTGAGGTTCCGCCGGTGGACGGCATCGCCGCGTCCGCAGCGGAACTGCGCAGGATCGGCCGGCGTGCGGCGGAGCTGGCGATCTGCGTCGACCCGGCACTCAGGTTCGGCGCCGCACCCGCCGTTGTCGATCTGCGGGTCGGGGGCAATACGGCGGCCGGCCCCACTTCCCGCCGGCTGCCGGACGCTCTGCGGGCGGATTGGCCCGACATGGCCGTCATCGACCACGCCGACCCGGCCGCGTTCGCCGCGCGGATCACCGCAACCGACCGGCCCGTCCTGGTGCTGGTCCGGTCGGCCGTAGAGGGTTCGGCCGAAGCAGCGCAGCTGCAGCAGATCCTGCGGCTGCGCCCGGACGCCGTGGTGGTGCACACCGGTTGGCCGGGGACGCCGGGCGCCCCGCGGACGGTGTTCAGTTACGGCAACGCCGCGGTGAACGCCCGGGTGCTGTGTGAGCGCCTCAGCAGGCCGGCGGGCTGACGGTCAGTCCTGTTCCCGGCGGATCCGCAGCTTCTGACCGCTCACCGTTGCCGAGGCGATCTTGCCGACCGCGACCGGGGACAGGTGCGCGGCGATCTCGACAACACTGTAGGTGTCGAAGATGTCGATCCGGCCGAGGTCGCGACCGGCGATGCCGCCCTCACCGGTGATCGCTCCGACGATGCCTGCCGGCCGGACGCCGTGGTCCCGGCCGACTGCCACCCGCCAGCGGGGGCCCGCCGGTCCGTCGTTGCGGCGGCGGCGCGGCTCCGGACGGGTCTGCCGATCCTGCTTGTCGTACTTGCCCGGCCGATCGGCGCGGGGGCCGTGCTGGGAATGCGGAGAACCGCCCCGCTCGGCGCGATGCTGGTGCGGCGCAGCGTGTTCGGTCTCCGCATACTCCGGGACAATGGGCTTACCGTCGTCTCCGGCAGCTGCCGCGAGCAGGGCGGCGGCCATGTCGTAGACGCTGAGCGACTGCTCCTCGGTGAAGGACATCAGCGCGGCGCGGAACTGATCGATGCGTTGCCTGCCGACCCGGTCCGCCGCCGCGGCAAGGACTTTCGCTGTCCGGTGCGCTGCCACGTCGGCGGTGGTGGGCGGGGTGATCTTGTTCATCACGTTGCCGGTGGCCCGTTCGATCACCTTGGCCTGGAAGATCTCCCGCGGGGTGAAGAAAGTGAGGGCCCTTCCGGTGCGCCCGGCCCTTCCGGTGCGACCGATCCGGTGGATATAGGTCTCGGACTCGCGTGGTGCGTCGAAGTTCACCACCAGGTCGACCCGGTCCACGTCCAGTCCGCGGGCTGCGACGTCGGTGGCGACCAGGACGTCGACGGAGCCCGCGCGCAGTCGCTCGACGATCCGCTCCCTGTCCTTCTGCGCCACGTCGCCGTTCAGCGCGGCCGCCGAGACGCCACGCGCAGACAGCGCCGCCCCGACTTCGTCGCAGGCGGACTTGGTGCGGACGAACACGATCGTCGCATCGCCGGTGGACATCTCCAGTACCCGGCACAGCGCGTCGACCTTGTTGCGGAAGGGGACCACGGCGTAGGACTGGTCGACCGAGGTGGTGGTCCGGGTCTTGCCCTCGACCGTGATGTCGATCGGGTCGGTCAGATGGGTCTGGGAGACCTTACGGATGGCCGGCGGCATGGTGGCCGAGAACAGCGCGGTCTGCCGCGTGCGGGGGGCCTCGGACAGGATGCGATCGACATCTTCGGCGAAGCCCATCCGAAGCATCTCGTCGGCTTCGTCGAGCACCAGGAAGCGGACACCGGACAGGTCGAGTGTGTGCCGCTCAAGATGATCGATGATCCGGCCGGGCGTGCCGACGACGACCTGGGCGCCGCGGGCCAGCGCGGCCTTCTGGGGCATGAACGGGGCGCCGCCGTAGACGGTGACGACCTGCAGGCCGGGCATCTGCGCGGCGAAGGTAGTGATCGCCGCGGACACCTGCATCGCCAGTTCACGAGTAGGGGTCATCACCAGCGCCTGGACCCCGCGTACCGCAGCATTCACCTCGGCCAGTAACGGAATCCCGAAGGCGGCGGTCTTCCCGGTCCCGGTCTGCGCGACGCCGGTGATGTCCCGGCCGGCCAGCAGCGCCGGAATGGCCCTGGCCTGGATCGGTGTCGGGATCCGGAAGCCGAGGCCGGCGATGGCCTGCTCCAGGGCATCCGGCAGGTCCAGATCGGCGAAGGCGGGAAGTGCGTCGACGGTGGCGGCGGCGGTGTAGGCGGGGTCGACGGCGGTGACGGTGTGGGAGGGGTCGGCAAGGGCAGCGGCGGGCGCCATGGAAGTACCAATCGTGATGATCGAGGCAGGAGAGGCGGCACGGCCGGACGGCCGAACCCGTCGCTGCCGTCGAACTGACCGAGACATCCGATGACGTGGGCGTGGCGACACACTCCAAGAACGTCACCACTCTATCCGGCCGGCCGGCGCCGCGGCGACCGGATCCGCGGTGAGGTCGCACACCGCCGGGCAGATACGGTGCAGCTCGTGTCCGACTTCGACGACCTGCTCGCCGCCAACCGCGAGTTCGCTGCCTCCTTCGACCTGGCCGGCTTCGACGGGGTGGCGAAAGCCGGCGTCGCGATGGTGACCTGCATGGATTCCAGGATCGACCCGCTGCACATGATCGGGCTGGAGCCAGGGGACGCCAAGATCCTGCGCAATCCCGGCGGCCGGGTGTCCGATCAGGTGCTGGTGGCGTTGGTGCTGGGGGTCAATCTGCTGGGGGTGGATCGGGTGCTGGTGGTGCAGCACACCCGCTGTGCGATGGCCGCCGACAGCGAGGCGCAACTGCGGGAGCGGGTGAGCAGGGCCAGCGGCGCGGACGCCTCATGGATGACCTTCAGGGTGATCACCGACCAGCGGGCGGACATCGCCGACGAGGTGGCCAAGGTGCGAGCCCACCCATTGTTGGGGGAGCGGGCCGCTGTCGGCGGATTCCTCTACGACGTCGATACCGGGTTGCTCGAGCAGATTTGCTAGCCACGGCTTGCTCTGCCTATCGAAGGACGAAGCCCTATCGAAGGACGGAGCCCTATCGAAGGACGAACATGTCGGCCGAACTTGCGCCGTTGACTGCAGCCAGTGGAATGGACTGGTCGAACGTCACCAGTCGAAGGTCATTCGTCACCGCGAGGGCCAGCAGGTAGACGTCCGTGATGTGTCTTGAGCTCAGGATTCTGGTCGGATCTACGGTGCCGCTGTCGAGGATGCTGACCGACGACGGCAAGAATTGGTGGTGCGGTCCGGCACTCGCCGTTGCCAGCCGAGCTACCGCCTGGGCCGGTGGTACTGGACTGGGATATCGGGGCTGAGAGATGATGCGCACGAACCCGTTCTGCGTGACGCCGCATGAGGCCCATCCAGCGGCAATCTCCGAGCGAAACCATTCGCGGGCCGTGAGGTGTTCAACGTGGTCGCCATCCAGAAGTGCGAGCAGGATGTTCACGTCCAGCAGAGCCCGCTTCACATCGACTCTTCGTCGCGTAGCTGGTCGATGAACTCATTGGTCACCATGGGTCCTCGAGGCGGGAAAGGCTCGAACCCGTAGAAGGATTCCAGCGCAGCCGACCCGGCAGTCGACTGAACCTGGGTGAGCGCCAGCCGAGCCAGATCGGACAGCACCGCCCCGGCTGTTCGATGCTCCCGCCGCGCGCGCTCCTTCACCGCCCGGAGCACATCGTCATCGAGAGCAAGCGTGGTGCGCATACATCAGATGTTACTGCATCACTTGACTCTGCGCGCACCATCGGGCGTCGGCCCAGACCCAGGCGGCGATCTGATCGGGCCGGGAGGTTCCGAAAAATCGCTGCACCGTCGTCTGCTCGGGGTATTCGGATCCTGCACGGAGGCTAGCCTCGAGCGATGGCTGCGAAAGGTTCACCGTCGTGAACCGACTGTCCAAGGCCACCAGCCCGTACCTGCTGCAGCACGCCGACAACCCCGTCGACTGGTGGGAGTGGAGCGATGAGGCACTGGCCGAGAGCCGGCGACGGGACCGGCCGATCATGCTCAGCGTCGGTTATGCGGCCTGCCACTGGTGCCATGTGATGGCGCATGAGTCGTTCGAGGATCCGGCCACCGCTGCCTACCTGAACGAGCACTTCGTCAATGTGAAGGTGGACCGCGAGGAAAGGCCCGACATCGACGCCGTCTATATGCAGGCGACGCAGACGATGACAGGACAGGGCGGCTGGCCGATGACCTGCGTGCTGACGCCGGACGGCCGGCCGTTCTTCGCCGGCACCTACTTCCCGCCGGAACCCCGGCACGGCAGCCCCGGTTTCCTGCAGCTCCTGCAGGCACTGACCCAGGCGTGGGACGAGCGACGTGACGACGTGCTGACCGTCGGTGACGACGTTCTGGCGCACCTGGGCACCACGATCGACCTCGCCGGCGCCCTACCCGGCGCCGCGGACCTGGATGCCGCCGCCCTGAAGCTCAGCGGGCAGTTCGACGAAGAGGCGGGAGGATTCGGCGGCAGTCCCAAGTTCCCGCCGTCGATGGTGCTGGAGTTCCTGCTGCGGCACGCGGCCCGGACCGGCTCGGGGAGACCGACCGAAATGGTCGCGCGCACCGGCGAGGCGATGGCCCGTGGCGGCATCTACGACCAGCTCGGCGGCGGGTTCGCCCGGTACAGCGTCGACCGGTTCTGGCGGGTGCCGCACTTCGAGAAGATGCTGTACGACAATGCCCTGCTGCTGCGGGTCTACCTGCACTGGTGGCGTCTCACCGGCGATCCGCTGGCCGAGCGGGTTGCCCGGGAGACCGGACGATTCATCATCAATCAGCTGCGGACGCCGGAGGGCGGTTTCGCCTCTGCCCTGGATGCCGACAGCGACGGACGCGAAGGTACCTATTACGTCTGGAATCCCGACCAGCTGACCGACGAGCTGGGCGAACGGGACGGGGCTTGGGCGGCCTCCCTGCTGGGCGTCACCGCAGAAGGCACCTTCGAACACGGGTTCTCGACGTTGCAGATGCCTGCCGACCCCGACGACGCGGCGCGCTGGCAGCGCGTCCGGACGCGCTTGCTGGCCGCCCGCACCCTCCGCACCGAACCCGCCCGTGACGACAAGGTCGTCGCCTCCTGGAACGGGCTGGCCGTCACCGCGTTGGCGGAGGCCGGGATCCTGCTCGACGAGCCGGACTTCCGGGCCGCCGCCGTCGGCGCGGCCCGGCTGCTCAGTGATGTGCACCTTGCTGACCGGTTGGTCCGCACCTCGCGCAACGGGGTGGCCTCCGCGAACCTGGGTGTCCTGGAGGACCACGGCGCGGTGGCCGAGGGCTTCCTGGCAGTTCTCGGGCTGACCGGCGACCCGGCGTGGCTGGACCGCGTCCGGCTGCTGCTGGACCGCGTCCTCGAGCATTTCGCCGACCCGGCCGGTGGTTTCTTCGACACCGCCGACGACGCCGAGGCGCTGCTGCTGCGCCCCAAGGACGTGTCCGACAACGCCTATCCGTCCGGTGTTTCCGCCGCCGTGGCCGCCTTGCTGGCCTTCGGCGCCGTCACCGGAGAGCACCGGTACCGGCAGGCGGCGGAGGCGGGCGTGGCGTCAGCGGCCACCATGGCGCAGCAAGCCCCCAGATTCGCCGGCTGGACGCTGGCGTCGGCCGAGGCGCTGCTGGCCGGCCCGCTCGAGGTTGCGGTGGTCGGGCCGGAGCCGGAACGGGCTGCCCTGCACCGCGCTGCGCTCGGCCTCACCTCACCCGGTGCGGTGGTGATGGCCGGGGACGTCGGCACGGCCGTGCCGTTACTCCAGCAGCGCGGCCTGGTGGACGGTCGCCCGGCGGCCTACCTCTGCCGGGGCTTCGTCTGCCGGCGTCCGGTGACCACGTCGGACGAGCTGCGGGATGCGGCCGGAGGCGGTTGATCCAATCCCGTCGACCTCAGGACGCGGATAGCGCGCCCGCCGCCCCGTTGTCAGAGGGCTATCGGGACGGTTGGCGGCTCGAGGTCCGGAACTGGGGGCGACGCGGCCGCGGTGACGCCCGCCCGCGGCCAGGATGGCGGCGGCGGCGCGGCAGGCGGTCCGGCCAACGGCGGCGGGTGCGGGTGAGTGGGCGCACCGGCGAAGCGACGCATCGGCAGCACCGTCGGCAGCCACGATGCCACGACCGCCAACACCAGAGCCCTGCCCAGCAGCTGCGCTCCGAGTTGGCCCGCCAGTCCGCCGATCGGGTCGGGCTGGACCGTCGCGGCTCGCCAGGCCAGCACCACCAGCGGCAGACTGGCGTACCCGAGCAGCACCATCGACCGCCCGAAGCCCGGCGCGCCGGACACTTGGCCGTGTGCTCCGGTCGTCAGGAACGCCCACACCAAGCCGAACAGCAAGAAGACCGGGCCGGTCGCCCCGAGCGCCACGGCGAACGGATCCGCGACGAAGGTGTTGTTCAGCACCAGGCTGACGAACAGCAAGAGCCCGAGTGCGGCGAGCAGCCGATTGGTCGAGGGCCACCGTTGCCGAGCGAGGGCAACGCCGCCAGAGGCAAGGACCGCCAGGGTCACGATCAGCTGGACGTGCGCCGGTGACAGCACGACGGCCTCCGGTACCGCCCACCATGCGGCCAACGTTTGCACGCCGATCACCAGCCCGGCGAGACCGAGGAATCCGGGCACCGGCCCCGGATGTCGTCGCGCACGCACTGCAGACCAACCGATCAATCCGATTGCAACCACACCTCGGGTGGTCCGCACCAGGGTGACATCGGTGAGGAAGTCGGCGATGCGTCCGGCGAACTCGAGCCCGGACGGGTGCCGGCTGAACAGGGCCACCTCCTGTGGCACCAGGGCGAACAGCAACGCCAGCAGCGGCACCGCGAACAGCAGCAACGCAACCGGAGTGTCCGCGGCGTCGGCTCCGTCCTGCGGGTCGCGTGATCGGGCTGCGGCCCATGACCACCAGACGAGGGCCGCCCCGATCAGCCCTGCCGTGCCCGCCAGCCCCGCCAGCTGCATCAGCACTGTGCGTGCGCCGGCCCAGCCGGACACCACGGCAACCGCGATCCAGCAGTTCAACCCGAGCACCACGACCACCGCAACGGCCAGCCACGCCCGGCGGTCGTGGGTCAGCGTCCGAAATGATCGCGCCGCCAGCCGGGTCAGTGTCACGGCGAATGAGACCGCACCGAGTCCCGCCACCACGGCGGCGACCAGCGACAGGGTCGCTGCCGGAAGCCGGGCCACCACAGCGGGTCCGACGTCGACCACCAGGACGCTCCGGCGACGACGACAATGGGCACCGCGCAGGCGAGCAGTCCGATGGCCACCGCCAGCGCCGCGCCCGGCCCGGCCCCGAAGGAACGGATCCTGTTGTCCCGGATGGGGTTCCGCAGAATCGTCCCATAGCGATCGAGGACCACCAGCCGCATCCGGTTGCGCATGGTCGGCAGGGTCATGGCGCGCCGTTCGCCCACGCCGAGCACCCCGGCGGGGCCATGAACCACAGATCCGGACCGACGGCGAGCGGCAGCGTCGCCTGGTGGCAGACGCCGCAGTCGCGGCCGACATGCCCAACAGCGCCACGGCTTGTTCGTCGGTGAGGTCAAGTTCACGATGCGCCCGCAAAGCCCTCACCAGCTCGGGGATGGCCGGCGCCAGGCGTCTGCCGGTCGGTCCGTCCCGCACCGCCCGGCAGATCCGCAGCGCGTCGATGATGGCCTGGTCATAGGTCACGACCGGGACCCGCGGCGACCGCCGCTGCGGCGCCTGTCCACGTCGAGCCACCGCAGCCCGGATGGCCTTGCGGGCATGATCACGGTGCCAACCCGGTGGCGGCACACACCGCGTCCAAGATCCCGCTCTTCTCGACCCCGGTTGCCTTCACTCACCTCGCGGCCTGAGCCGCCGTCACCTGCCGCCGGACCGCCAACGTCAGCTCCATCCCACAAGAATCAGTCGGCGGACATCTTCAGATGAGTCAACGAGCCAACCTACGCGGGCATCTTGGATGAGTCAACGCGAGTCATTGACAAGGAGACCCTGCGGGGCTAAGCTCTTTCCAATTCAGGTCGGCACACTTGGGGGGACGATGAAGCTGAAGCAGAGGCGAGTCTTGACGGATCCGCAGGACGAGGTCGCGAGAAGGCATCGCCGCAGCCGGCCATCATTCATGCGTCGACGTCTCTTAGTAGCCTTCGTCTCTTCCGTTATAACGGCCTTATACCTGGCATAGCGAATGCGAATTTGTATCACGGATCTTACGCAATCTCGACCGGATGTTGCGGCAGCGGCGTGAGTTTGGATGGAGTCCGTGCCAGTATAAATGCCTACAGCATGAACCAAGGAAATAATTGCATTATATTTGCCGTGGTTGCATCAAGCCCTCCGGCGGGTTCACAGATTGAAAACGGTCAATTGAAGTGTCCTAGCAACAGCTCCCTTGACGGGGACTGCCCTACACCCAACGGCCCCGTAGCGTTTGTGGAGATTAATGACGGTCAGGGTAGCGGATTTCGATGTTGGGTTTATCCGACAGTACGCGTTGCTCTCAACCAGAACCATACCTTCGATATACATAATGCTGGGAGCGGATCTTGGATTGCCTATGCCGACGGTGTCTCGTTCCACCAACTATCGAACGTGCACGTGTCCGTGACGGTATTCGCTTGGGGCGAAGCGACCGGATCGGCCGCCTGCAGCGGATGGTCTGCAGGTGCGGCTTTTACAAGCTATTCCCGTTACCGAGCTGCTGACAACAGCTGGCACTTCATAGGTTCAAACATTGCCCAATCATCTGGGGATGGCTGCTGGAGCCTGTCGCCACTGAACTCAGGGGGGCAATTCGATGCGTATCGTAACTAATCGTACCGCGCGTTCGCGGACATCATTAAGGAACGGCGGGATCTGGTTAACCGCGCTGTGTCTAGCATCGGCATGTGCAAGGCCTTCAGCTTCAGCCCCACCGGCTGGCACCGGATCACCCTCTCCAGTGCTCACCACCACGGTGGAGAGCACGTCAGTGTCGGTCACCACCCAGTCACCGACGGGATTCTCAAACCCCCCGCCCGCACCGACAGCGCAAACCGACGTTTCGGTCGCAACCACTATGAGTTACAAGGACATTGTCCTGTCTGTTACTGACAAACTTGATTCGTCGGCATTGCTGACAGCACGGCTCGGGGATCCACCTGCGTCCGAAACGCGGTCGGGCGTGTGGCTATATGCAACGATTGTGGGTGCCGCCAAGGACTACCGAGCTAACTATGGAAGGTGGCAGGCCTTCTTAGCTCAGGGGGCCGTGTCGGCACGACTCACTGCAGCGTACCCGGCCCAGAAACTGATTGGTTCAAGCGTCGATTTGCAGGTGCCGGACGGGTCCATGGTCCCAAACATTGACGGAAGCATCGCCAGCAATAGTGCGCCCTTCACTAAGTTTAGCGATGCGACCGACAGCGAGATCAACGATGCAGTGACGGCTCTGCTACCCAAGTTTGGTCTGCGCCTGAAGACACTGGACGTTTTCCGGCCCCTCGATGCGGCTGTAAAGATCACTGCCGTGGTCGAGGATGAGTCGAAACTTGATTATCAGGTAGGACCCCTCCTTTATGCATTGAATCAACCTGTCCCATATGAAGGGGTCTTCTTGGAGATTGACTCTCCAACAGGTGAACCGCTTTCGATCCAGCTAAATGCGAAGCGTGCCGGAGAAGGTCTGAATTGGTTCAAGCCGGGCCAGGACAAGTACGGCTCGCCGCACGGTTAACCGCAATACCGTTCAGGTAAGCTTACAGTGGTGTAGTTTGGTGGTACGCCCGTGCAGGGTGGGTGAAGCCGGTTTTGGATCGTCGGTCGTCTGATCTAGTGTCGGTAGGCAGGGCCCCGGCAAAGTCGCTGAAGTGGCCGGTTGCGGCATGTTTTAGCTGGTCAGCAGTAGTGTGATGGGTCTTTCTGGCCGGTTTGCATAATGCCGGTTGGCGTGGGCGATGTTGGTGTGGCCCGCGAGCCGCAGGGCGCTGATCGCCAGGTTTCGCAGGCTGGCCATCACCTGCGGGCCATGGCCGGTGCGGGTCTGGGATCGGTCTTCATCGAAGGTCACATCCCGCACCCAATGCAGCTGGTTCTCGATGTGCCAGTGCCCGCGGATCCAGCCGGCGAGCTGCTGGGGTTGTGCCTGCGCGGCGGTGAGGTCGGTGCCCGCGTAAACGGTTTCGGTGCGCCATTTCCTGGTTCGGGGTCGGCGGGTGCGGCGGGTGATCTGCAGGGCCTGGGCGGCGTAGGGAAAGTTGATGCCGGCGGTCACGGTGACAACCTTCAGGGTGCGCTGCTCCATCCGCCCGTGGGCCTTCCCACCGCCCGCTGCCGTTGGCCGTGTTGTTCACTCGGGTCGCGAACCCGCCGGCGGACCCGTCGATGCCGGGTGGCGGGCTGTCGGGCCGGCGGCTGGTCGCCATTGACGGCAGCTGCCTTGACTTCGCGGACACGCCCGAGAACGCGACGTTCTTCGGCCCGTCCCGGGGGGAACAAGGGCGAGCGTTCGGCGTTCCCGCAGGCTCGGCTGGTGGCGGTGGCCGAGTGCGGCACACGCCATCTTCGACGCCGTCATCGGTCCCTGCACCGACGCGGAAGTTGCCCTTGCCAGCGAACTGATCGGCCGGCTGGAACCGAGCATGCCGCTGCTGGCAGACCGCAACTTCGCCTCCTACGCGTTGTGGCGCACGGCGACCGCCACCGGAGCGGACCTGCTCTGGCGGCCCAAGATCGGCCTGCGCCCAGAACGCGTGCAGACGCTGGCCGATGACTCCGGGTCGGCCCGGATCCGGCTGTCCACCGACAAGCGCGCCGAGCCGATCACCGTGCGAGTCATCGACTACACCATCGACGACGGCCGCGAGAACCCCGAGCATTACCGGCTGTTCACGACCATCTTGGACCCGGCTCAGGCGTCTGCCCTGGAGCTGGCCGCGGCCTATGTGCAGCGCTGGGACATCGAGCTCTCACCTTCGAGGAACTCAAGACCCACCAACGCGGCCCCGCACCGTGCTCAGATCGAAGTCCCCCGAGCTGGTGCAGCCGGAGATCTGGGGACATCTGTGGTGCCACTACGCGATCCGATCGCTGATGGCCAAGGTCGCCGACCACGCCGGGCACGACCCCGACCGCATCAGCTTCACCGCCGCACTACGAATCACCCGCCAATCCATCGGCCAGCCGGGCGCCTTCCCCCTGAGCACCCCGACGCCGCCGACCACCACTGGCGCGCATTCCTGCATCGACTGCTCAACCGCCTCAACCGCCTCAACCCAGCGCGACGAACACGAGCCGCCACCCCGGGTCATCAAGACGCAAAATGCCCAGATGGCACGTCAAACGCGCTGCGCACGCCACCTGGCCACAACCCCACCCACCCGACTTGCACGCACCTGCGCCTAACTGAACGTATTGGAGTTAGCCCGCATCATGGCATCGAAACCGCTGATCCCTCAGGACCCTGCCGAATTTTCCATCCGCTCGACGAATGCGCGGTCCCGCAGACCGACACAGTCCAGATCCCAGAACGGTGGCGCGTACACCAGGGTGCCCGTCATCCAGTCCTGGTAGCCGGGGAACAGGATCACCTGGAAGGCGGGCAACGGAATCCTGAGCGACGGCCGGCGGAAACCTAGCGGCTCGGCGGGGGTGAATCCCCGCTTGCCGTAGTACGCCGGTGAACCCTCCAGGAACAGCGCCGGCGCGGCCACCGCACGTGCCAGCTCGACGGCGCCGGCGATCAGGGCGGTGCCGACGCCGGCCCGCTGATGACCCGGTAGCACCGCGAGCGGCGACAGCACCAGAACCTCGACCAGCGACTGCCAGGCGTCGATGGTGTTCCGGGTCAGCATCACGTGACCGACCGGTTCGCCGTCGCGCTCGGCGATCAGTGACAGCGGCTCACCTCCGGCCGGACCGAAGCAGCTGTACGGCCGCAATGCATCCACCAGCAACGGCACCTCGGGCTCATCCGGGCCGAACGCCGCACCGACGATCCGGGCGACATCGGCAGCATCGGCGGGGCACTCGCGACGAAGCTGAACGGGCGGAAACGACAGCGCGGGGCGAGCAGTCATGCACCGCACCCTGGCACGTTCCCGCGGGAACGTCAGCCGGATTTGGCGGCGGACACTCACGACCGGAGGCGGCCGTAGGATCGACGGGCCCCGACGGTGCCCCGATGCCGCCGAGCCCCGACCGAAGGAACTTCTCTCGTGCTGCGTGACCGTGACGCCGGAACCCTGACCCTCGCCGACGAGGGAAAGACGGTTGAACTGGCCGGCTGGGTCGCCCGGCGGCGCGACCACGGCGGGGTCATCTTCATCGATTTCCGGGACGCCTCCGGTCTGGTCCAGGTGGTGTTCCGGGTGGGCGACGTCGCCGAACGGGCCCACCGGCTGCGCAGCGAGTTCTGCCTGCAGATCACCGGGGTCGTCGAAGCTCGTCCCAGCGGCAACGAGAACGCCGACCTGCCGACCGGTCAGATCGAGGTGTCGGTCACCGACTTCGAGGTGCTGAACGAGGCGGCTGCCCTTCCATTTCAGATCGATGACGCCAGCGAGGTCGGCGAGGAGACCCGGCTCAAGTACCGATACCTTGACCTGCGGCGCCCTCGGCAAGCGGCGAACCTTCGGCTCCGGTCCCGGGTGAACCAGGCCGCCCGCGCCGTGCTCGACCGGCGGGACTTCGTGGAGATCGAGACTCCGACCCTGACCCGTTCCACCCCAGAGGGTGCCAGGGACTTCCTGGTACCGGCCCGGCTGCGGCCGGGGAGCTGGTATGCGCTGCCGCAGTCTCCGCAGCTGTTCAAGCAGCTGCTGATGGTGGCCGGGATGGAGCGGTACTACCAGATCGCCCGCTGCTACCGGGACGAGGATTTCCGTGCCGACCGGCAGCCCGAGTTCACCCAGCTCGACATCGAGATGAGCTTCGCCGACCAGGACGACGTCATGGCGATCGCCGAACAGGTGCTGACCGCCCTGTGGGAACTGGTCGGCCACCGGATCAGCGCGCCGATACCGCGGATCAGCTACCGGGACGCGATGGACCGGTACGGCAGCGACAAGCCCGATCTCCGGTTCGAGCTCCAGCTGGTGGAGCTGACAGGGTTCTTCGGCTCCACCCCCTTCCGGGTCTTCCAGGCCGACTACGTGGGAGCCGTGGTGCAGCGCGGCGGCGCGGCCACCCCGCGCCGCGGATTCGACGCCTGGCAGGAGTGGGCGAAGCAGCGTGGCGCAAGGGGTTTGGCGTACCTCACGGTCGGCCTCGACGATGACGGCCGGCAGACTCTGTCCGGTCCGGTCGCGAAAAACATCTCCGATGGCGAGCGTGCCGGGCTGGCCACCGCGGTCGGTGCGCAACCGGGAGACGCGGTGTTCTTCGCCGCCGGCCCCCGCAAGCAGAGCCAGGAACTGCTGGCGGCCGCCCGTAACGAGATCGCCGCCAGGGACGGACTGATCGATCAGTCGCAGTGGTCGTTCGTCTGGGTGGTGGACGCCCCGATGTTTGAGCGGGCGGCCGACACCGATGACGTGGCAGTGGGTTCGGGCACCTGGACAGCCGTGCATCACGCCTTCACCTCGCCTAAGCCGGAATCTATGGATTCCTTCGACACCGATCCGGAGAACGCGCTGGCCTACGCCTACGACATCGTCTGCAACGGCAACGAGATCGGCGGCGGATCGATCCGTATCCACCGGGCCGATGTCCAGGAGCGGGTCTTCGCGGTGATGGGGCTTGCCCCGGCGGACGCCAGGGAGAAGTTCGGATTCCTGTTGGACGCCTTCGCGTTCGGTGCACCGCCACACGGCGGCATCGCCTTCGGCTGGGACCGGATCGTCATGCTGCTGGCCGGCGCGGCGTCACTGCGCGAGGTGATCGCGTTCCCCAAGTCCGGTGGCGGGTACGACCCGCTCACCGCTGCGCCGGCGCCGATCACCCTCGAGCAGCGCAGGGAGGCCGGGGTGGATGCCCTACCGCCGAAGTCGGCCTCCACGGCCGCTGAACGCTTCACCGCACATGTTGCGGCTGCGACGGACTCGAGGTCGGCAGGCACCGTTGTGGACAACTCGGAAGGCGCCTGACGGAACGGCCATCATTGGTCGATGAGCCATCGCGATCTTCCGCGGAACATCCGCGAACTGTCGGTGACGGATCCGGCGGACGCCGCCGACCTCGTCGATCTGTGCTGCTTCGAGAGCGCCCGTGACGCCGGTTCGCTGACCGTGCTGATCTGCGACAGCGGCGGCCACCTGGTCCAGCCGGTGTGCATCGACGACGTTCCGCGGCGCTGCCCGCCGGCAGCCTGCCAGGCTCTGTTCGCCCCCCTGTTACAGATCGCCGGCGAAGTGAACGGCGGACTGGTGGTCGCGCTGGGCAAGGCCGGCGGTCTGATCGACGACGACGACCGTCGTTGGCACCAGATCGCGATCAATGAGTGCCGAGGCGCCGGGGTCCGGCTGTTCGGGATGTTCGTGGCGACGCCGGACAGGGTGGTGCGGCTTCCCGACCCGGATCCGGCGCCGGCCACGATCTGAGCCCAGTCTCCGGCAGCGGGTTGTGCAGGGCCGCCCACCTGTGTGTGCGTTCCGTGCTGGCGTGTGCTGCCTTCTGCGCGCAAGATGATGCGGTTCACTGTCGGACGGTGAGCGACGCAGGGCGGCGGTGGCCGAGAGTGTTCCGTCGGCTCTCCGATCGATGCCACAGAACAGCAAGGGAGCGTTCGACGATGAACGTGGGATGGGTAGGCCTTGGCAACATGGGCGGCCCGATGACGGCGAATCTGGTGAAGGCTGGGCACGCCGTCAAGGGGTTCGACCTCAGCGTCGCCGCGAAGGCGGCGGCGGCGGCGAACGGGGTGACGGTGGTGGACTCGATCGCTGATGCGGTCGCTGATGCCGACATCGTTTTCACCATGTTGCCGGCCGGTAAGCATGCCCTGGAAGTCATCACCGGGCCCGGCGGAGTGTTCGCAAGCGCGCCGAAGACCGCCCTGGTGATCGACTCCTCGACCATCGACATCGAGACCGCCCGCGAACTGCACCGCACCGCCGGTCAGCAGGGTTTCGCCTTCCTGGATGCGCCGGTGTCCGGTGGTGTGTCGGGTGCCGCGGCCGGGACGCTCACCTTCATGGTCGGCGGCGCTGAAGCGGCGGTAGAGAACGCGCGCCCCGTCATCGAGGTGATGGCCGGCAAGATCTTCCACTGTGGAGGCCCGGGCAACGGGCAGGCCGCGAAGATCACCAACAACATGATGTTGGCCATCTGCCTGCAGGCCACCTGCGAGGGCGCTGTGCTGGCGGAGCGACTCGGTTTGGACAGCAAGACCTTTCAGCAGCTCGCCACCGTCTCTTCAGGGGACAGCTGGCCGCTGCGTACCTGGTATCCGATCGGCGGAGTCGTCGAGACCGGCGCCGTCAACCGCGACTTCGCGGGGGGCTTCTCCACCGCGCTGCTCCGCAAGGACGTGGGCCTTGCCCTGCAGGCCGGCGAGGGGACCGGCACAGATCTCAGCTTCGCCTCCGCCGTTGCCGATCGATTGGATCGGGTCATCGAGAAGGGGTGGGCGGACCGGGACTGCTCGATCCTGGTGAAATTGCTGGAAGAACCCGCCGCCGACAGTCAGGCGGATTCATCAGCCGCCACCGGCTCCGACTCGCACTGAACGCCGACCCGCACCTCGACCCGAACCCGACCCGCCGAACCCGACCCGTATGACCCCGACACACCGAGGAGCTCAACGATGAGTAGCACTCCAGTATCCGGGACTCCGGTCCCGCGCGGTCCGAACTCCTCCGGCGTCAAGGTATCCGATGCCGTCGAGCCACCCGCAGGTTGGCGCAGCCTGAAGAAGGTGGTGGCCGCCTCCATGGCAGGCACCGTGGTCGAGTGGTACGAGTTCTTCGTCTACGGAACGGCCACCGCCCTCGGCGTCTTCAGTGCGGTCTTCTTCCCCGGTCAGACCGCCAAGACGGGGCTGATATATGCCTTCTCGACCTATGCCATCGGCTTCATCGCCCGACCCCTGGGCGGGCTGGTGTTCGGTCACTTCGGCGACAAGATCGGCCGGAAGCGGCTGTTGCAGCTGTCCATCCTGATCGTCGGCGTCGCGACCTTCCTGATGGGGTGCATCCCCACGCACAACCAGATCGGCTTCGGCGCCCCGCTGCTGCTGGTGATCCTGCGGTTCATCCAGGGCTTCGCGGTGGGCGGCGAGTGGGGTGGCGCGGTGCTGCTGATCTCTGAGCACTCGCCGAACGCCAAACGTGCCTTCTATGGCAGCTTCCCGCAGGTCGGGGTGCCCTTGGGGAACCTGATCGCCACCGCCGTGATGCTGGTTCTGAACGTCGTGTTGTCGAAGGAGGACTTCTTCGGCTGGGGCTGGCGGGTGGCGTTCTGGTTGTCCGCGCTGATCGTTCTGGTGGGGTGGTGGATCCGGCGCAGTGTCGAAGACGCGCCGATCTTCCGGCAGGCCAGTGAGCGCGAGGAGCAGCTGATCTCCACCCGCCCAGCTTTCGTCGACGTGTTCCGCCTCTACCCGCGGGAGATCATCATCTCGATGCTCGTACGGGCCGGTGAAAACGTCCTCTACTACACCGTCGTGACCTTCTCGATCACCTATCTGAGCGGAGTCGGGATCAAGCCCGTACCGATACTCGCATTCATGCTGATCGCGCACTTTCTGGAGATGTTCTGGATCCCGTACGTCGCCTCCTGGGCAGATCGCATCGGCCGCCGCCCCATCTACCTGGCCGGCGCGATCGGGATGATGATCTACGCCTGGGTCGGGTTCCTGCTGTTCGACGGCAGCCGCAATGGTGGTTCCCCGGTGTGGTTCACCCTGGGTCTCATACTCGGGGTGTTCATCCACGGCCTGATGTATTCGGTGCAGCCGGCGATCATGAGCGAGATGTTCCCCACCAAGATCCGCTACACCGCGGTGTCCATCGGGGCGCAACTCACGAGCGTCTTCTCCGGATCGGTCGCCCCGCTGATCGGTGTGGCGTTGCTGACCAACGTCGCTGCGAAGGGGCAGCCGGTGACCGCGGAGAACTCAGGATGGGGCCGGGTGGCCATCTACGTCGCGGCGATGGGCCTGGTGTCGTTCATCGGTTCACTGCTGTACAAGGAGACCAGGGGAAGCGACCTGGCCCAGGTCGACGCCGACGATCGTCGACTGGAACGTTCCACCGTCACGTGAATCGAGACTTGGTAAGGCTGATCTGAGTTTTCGGGAAGGACCGACAACATGACCACCACCACTGACACTGCCACCACCGCAGTGAATTCCGGCACCGGGGTGCCCGACTGGCCGATGCTGATCGGCGGCCGGCACGTTGCGGCCGTCGACGGCGAATGGATCGACGTGGTGTCCGCGGGTGAGCGATCCGTCACCCTGGCCCGGGTACCGCGGGGCAGGGACGCCGACGCGGACCGTGCTGTGCAGGCGGCCCGCTCGGCATTTCCGGCCTGGCGGGCGCTGCACTTCAAGGAGCGGCAGAAGGCACTGCTGAAGATCGCCGACGCGCTCGCGGATGCCGCCGAGGAACTGGCGGTGCTCACGGCCAAGGACACCGGCAACGCCATCCGCACCCAGGCCAGGCCGGAATCGCAGACACTGGTCGACCTGTTTCGGTACTTCGGCGGGGTGGCGGGGGAGTTCAAGGGCGTCAACCTGCCGGCCGGTGACGGGCAGCTTCAGTACACCCGCCGCGAGCCGCTCGGCGTGGTGGCCGGGATCCTGCCGTGGAACTCGCCGCTGATGATCGCCGCGTTCAAGACGCCGGCCGCGTTGGCGGCCGGTAACACCGTGGTGCTCAAGGCCGCTGAGGATGCCCCGCTGACCATCCTGCGGATGGCCGAGATCTGTGCGGAGTTCCTGCCGGACGGGGTGCTGAACGTCGTCACCGGATACGGCGCCGAGGTCGGCGAGGCGCTGGTGCAGCACCCGGGTGTGGACAAGGTGTCGTTCACCGGTTCCACCAGGGTCGGTCGGCACGTCGCCCAGACCGCGGGTGAACGGCTCAGCCACATCTCACTGGAGCTCGGTGGCAAGAGCCCGTCGATCGTGTTCCCGTCCGCCGCCCGGGATGCCGATCAGGTGGACGCCCTGGCCGCCAACCTGTTGCTGTCCACCAGGTTCGCCCGGCAGGGGCAATCCTGCACGGCCGGCACCCGGCTGTTCGTGCATGCCGACGTGTACGACAACGTACTCGGTGCGGTCGCCGAGAAGGCGAAGGCGATGAAGGTCGGCAACCCGCTGGACGAGAGCACCGACATGGGGGCGATCATCAACCAGAAGCAGTTCGACCAGATCAACAATTACATCGCTGACGGCAAGTCCCAGCAGGGTGTTGAGCTGGCGCTGGACTGCGCGCTGAACATCCCCGACGGGCTGGACGGCTTCTACCAGGGGCCGACCATCTTCTCGTTGGTCGACAACTCGTGGCGAGTGGCCCGCGAGGAGATCTTCGGCCCGGTGCTGGTGGCGATCCGGTGGGAGGAGCGTGACGAGGTGATCCGGATGGCCAACGATTCGCACTACGGGCTGGCGGCATTCGTCTGGTCACAAGACCTCACCGAGGCCATCGACACCGCGCACCGCATCGAATCCGGCTGGGTGCAGGTCAACCAGGGCGGCGGCCAGGTGATCGGGCAGGCTTACGGCGGCTACAAGAGCTCTGGGATGGGCCGTGAAGTCTCGCTGGAGGGCGCGATGGATGGCTTCACCCAGGTCAAGCAGATCAACATCAAGTACGCCTGATCCGAAGGACACCCGCCGATCCCCAGGCGGCGGGTTTTTCGGGGCTCCGCGCCGGGAGATTGGCTCGGCGGCGGAATGAGTTCGGTTGTCCTCGTGATGAGGATATCAGAATGATATCCTCATCAGCATGGACGTCCTGATCAGAGACCTACCGGACGATGTGCACGCTGAGTTGGCTCGCCGTGCGGCAGCGTGTGACATGAGCTTGCGGGCCTATCTGCGGCAGCTGCTCTCCGACCATGTAGCCCTTCCCTCAATGGGCGAGTGGCTGCAACGGGTGCGAAATCTCGGGCCGGCACATGTCGGCGGCCCGACCGGCCCCGAGCTGGTCGCCGCTGCCCGTACCGAGGATGACGAGCTCGTCGGCCGGTGACCATTGCTGTGGTCGACGCCGCTCTCGTCGTCGATCTGATCTGCAACTTTCCCGCGGCCCAGCCGTACCGGGGTGTACTCGCCTCTGCCGAGGCGGTAGCGGCGCCGGCCCACCTCGATGCTGAGGTCCTCTCGGCGCTGAGCCGCCTTGAGCGAGCTGGCCGGCTGGCTCGGGCCTCGGAACGCGTGGAAGCACTGGCCGCATTCGGGGTCACACGCTGGCCGCTGCGGCCGTTGCTCTTGCCGGCGTGGGCACTTGTGGACCGGATTGCGACCCGTGACGCTCTCTATGTCGCCCTTGCGGTGTCCTTGGATGCCGTCTTGGTCACCTCGGACGGACGCCTCCGTCGAGGGGCTGCCGGGATCGTCAGCGTCGCCGAGCCCGGCGAGTAAGTCCGCTCAATTCGCTGGCGGACGGCTGCCCGCCGGCTCGATAATTTGTCGCATGACCGCTGCCGAGAACTCCACCGAACCACCGACAACCCGATGGACCCAGTCCACTGTGTACTTCGACATCTGATGGCGGGGTTCTGCGGTAACGACAACGTGAGCGAACGTGGAACCGTCGTGGCCGAGGTCATCGCGTCTCACGCATCGCTGGCCAAGGTTGTCTGCTTCTGTCGCGCGTCAGGGGGCGGTCGGGGCGCCGTGCGGGGGTTCATGGTTGGGTGCGACGTAAGCTTCAAACCCCCTCCAGGTGGACATCCAGCGGCCAACCAATTTGCCCGGCGGCCCCGCTGACGCTCCGCCGATCACCGACACCGCCCTCACCGCCACGGTCCCTGCCATCAACGCGCTCGTGACTGACAGCACCGCACCTGAGGAACACGTCGCCTCACAGCCGCGGCGACGCGCGCCGAGGGTCCCGGGACAGGCAGTCGCGTGTGGGTGGTGCGGTACCAAGGTGGCGATCCCGCCCCGCGGAAGAGTGGTGCTCCTCCACGTGCCGCCACCGCGCCTGGGAGCAGAACCGCGCCGCCGCCTCGGACGCTCCGCCGTGCACGGCGTCGACCACACGGTAGAGCGGGTGGTTCAGGTCCGCGACATCCGCGAGGTCCCCGTCAAGGTCACCCCGAAACGGGCTGACGAATGGGTCGAGATGCTCGACCGGCTCACCCCAGCGTCTCGACGCAAGGCTGCTGTACTCACGCGACCTGCCCCTGCTACGGCCGGCCATGGAGCGCCTCGTCACCGCCTACAACCGGCGCCAAGATGGAATCCGCTGAATGCCGCTGGGCGGCGGCCCGCCTACGGCCGCTCTTCTTCCGTGGGAGCTCCTGGCACACGCCGGGCTACGCCTGAGGCCTACTCATCCACGCGTCCCAGACATCCATGGCTCCCTCGGGAGTCATCCCCGCTAACTCGGCTTCCGAGATCCCGGCCTGCTGAATAAGACGGCTTGAAAGCCAGCCCGGAATCGGCTCGGCTCTCGGCGGCGGTGCACCCAACTCCCCCGCTTCATCCTCTTCGACCTCGACAGTGGCTCCTTGCCGAAGCGCGCGGACCCTGCTCAGTGCCTGGAGCACTTCGGTCAACGGACGCGTGAGTGGATCCGAGCCGAGCGTTGCAACGCGTGAGCTGACTTCGCCATATACCTGGGAGTCCTTTCTCGCTCCGACAGCCCAGACCTCCGCTACCTCGACGACATGATGGCCGGCGAGGTCAGTGACGACGCGCCACACAATCCGCCACGTTCGGTCACCCACGGTGAGTTTGCGGAATCCGATGAGTCCGCCTAGGAGCGGTTCACCGGCCTGCGGATCCCGTTCAAGAAGGAGGAACTTCTTGAAGCACGCACGGACGATCTGAGGGTCCTTGCGAAGAAGTCGGTGCAGGTCTGAGATCGCCGCTTCGGTGAAGCGGACCTGCGCCTTGCCCTTAGCCGCCTTCTCGTGGGTCACTCGCGGCCGGCGGCGGAGTCGGCTGCAAGCTCAGCATCCAACTCAGCGCGATCCAGACCAAACATGACCAGCGCCTCGTCGAGTGAACCGCGGACTCCTGAATCGGTCGCGGCACGAGCAAGGACAAGAGCGGCATCACGCAGATCCTCCTCGACCTCGGCGATCCGGGCAAAGTGGTCGACGCTGATGACAGCCGCCACGGCGTTCCCATGCCGGGCGACAACGACGTCCTCACCGGCCTCCGCGTCCTTGACCAGTCCAGCGACCCCACGGGTGGTGGCTTCGGTCACCGAGACGGTACGAGTGGGCCGGGCGAGTGTGCTCATGACATGACTATACAGGAATCTGTACAGATCACCCCCGACGCAGGGACCGTCGGGACGCACAGGAAGAGCCGGGCTGTTGGCAACCAGTCATCAACGTTGCAAAGAAAGTTGCGCCCGACGTGTCCACCCGGAGGGGTGTTCGGGTGCTTACCGCGGTAGGAGATCAATCCACGGGAAGGCCAGGACATGTCCAACACTCCTAGGGAAGCTGCCCCAATCCGCCGCCGGCAGTCACTTCGCAACGACGAGCCCGAGCTGCGTCCACTGCTGGGCATCGCTGAGGTTTCGCAGATCCTCGGCATCCCTCGGGCGACCCTGTACCGATGGCACTCAATGAGTACTCCCGGGAAGATCCATGGACCGTGCTGCTCGACGCCGGAGAGTCCATCAAGGTCGTCTCCGAGTACTCGGGCCACAGCGATCCTGGCTTCGCTTTGCGGACCTACACCCATCTCATGCCGGACACCCGAGCCCGCTCCGTACGTGCCATCGACGGCGTCTTTGCTCCGAAGAGTGCCATGAGTGTGCCATCCGCCGACCAGGCCTGAACCTCGCTGCAGGTCAACGGCGTTCTGTCGGTTCGGTTCAGGATGTACTTCGACATGTGGGTCGACCCCGACGACTCCGCGGGAAAGCGGTGTGGCGAGCGCCGACGAACGCAGCACGCTGCTGGACTATCTGCGCAGGTACCGGCTCACACTGGAAATGAAGTGCGCCGACCTCGACGTCGCGGAGCTGGCCCGCCGCTCGGTGCCGCCGTCAACGATGTCGCTGCTCGGGCTGGTGCGGCACATGAGCGAGGTGGAGCGGCACTGGTTCCGCCGGGAGATGGCCGCGCAGGACGCACCGACGTTGTACTGCACGGACGAGGACCCCGACGGCGACTGGAAACGGCGCCCTGCCCGATGCGAAGATCGCCGATGAAGCGTGGCACAGCTGGCGTGCCGAGGTGGCGTTCGCGGAACAGTTTGTTGCCGGCGCCACCGACCTGGGCGCGGCCGGCGCCACAGGTGCTCCCCTGCGCGACGTGCTGGCGCACATGATCGAGGAGTACGCACGACACTGCGGACACGCCGACCTGCTGCGAGAGCGGATCGATGGCCGGGTGGGCCAGTAACCACCGGGCAGCATGAAACCCTGCGCGGCCAGCTTTTCGGCAACGGAGCGTTCGATCGGCTCGACGGCAGCCGATCCTGCCCGCCGCATCGATCTACTAGCGGACGGCCTTACGCTTGACCCAGCCGAAGGCAGCGGTCGCCACGAACAGCACGATGCCGACGATGGCGAGCCAGACCAGCCCCTTGATGACGAAGCCGAGAACGGCGAGAACGACCCAGACGACCAACAAGACTCCGACGAGTGCCAGCATGGTTCCAGTATGTACCCGTGCCATACGGCAACGCGGTACGACACCCGAATCGGCGTGCCGTCGCGCCTCGCACTGCAATCGCCGCATCCGGCGCCGGGGTGGGACAGCGCCCACAGACCCGGTAGCGTTTCCGCTGTGGCGGTGACCTGGCAGACGGCACGTCCAGGGCCGTGATGACTGACGATCCCGGCCTGTTCTCGGCACCGCCAACGGCGGCCGATCGAGCGGTGGACGATGGTGCAGCACCGCACCACCAGCCCGGGGAGGCGGCCGACCCGCACGCACCGCTGGCTGTCCGGATGCGGCCGGCCACCCTGGAGGAGGTCCTCGGCCAGGATCATCTGCTCGGCCGCGGAGCGCCGTTACGCCGGCTGGTCGAAGGCGGAGCACCGTCATCGATGCTGCTGTACGGACCGCCGGGCACGGGCAAGACCACGCTGGCCGCGCTGGTGGCCGGGGCCACCGGCCGGAGGTTCGCCCGGATGTCGGCGCTGAACGCCGGTGTCAAGGAGGTCAGGGCGGTGATCGCCGACGCCCGGGACGCCCTGTGGCGCAACGGCGAACAGACGGTGCTGTTCATCGACGAGGTACACCGGTTCTCCAAGACCCAGCAGGATTCGCTGCTCGGAGCGGTGGAGGACCGCACCGTCATCCTGATCGGCGCCACCACCGAGAATCCCTACTTCTCGGTCGTGTCGCCGCTGCTGTCGCGGTCGCTGGTTCTGCAACTGCGTCCGCTGGCGGATACCGACATTTCCCAGCTGATCGATCGGGCACTGGTCGACGAACGCGGCCTGGCCGGCCGGCTGTCCATCGACGAGGACGCCAGAGCGCATTTGATCGCGCTGGGCGGCGGGGACGCCCGCCGTGCGCTGACCGCTCTGGAAGCCGCGGCGGACAGCGTGCTGGAATCCGCCGCGCACACCGAAGACCGCGCTGATACCTCGCGTGGCACAGTCGATCTGGCGGCCGTCGAACGTGCCGTGGATCGCGCGGCGGTGCGTTACGACCGGGACGGGGACCAGCACTACGACGTGATCAGTGCGTTCATCAAGTCGATCCGCGGCAGCGATGTGGACGCCGCACTGCACTATCTGGCGCGAATGATCGAAGCGGGGGAGGACCCCCGGTTCATCGCCCGCCGTCTGATGGTGCACGCGTCGGAGGACGTGGGGATGGCGGATCCGACAGCGCTGCCGATCGCAGTGGCCGCCGCCCAGGTGGCGCAACTCGTCGGTCTGCCGGAGGCGCGCATCGCCCTTGCCCAGGCCACCATCCACCTGTCCACGGCGCCGAAGTCCAACGCGGTGGTGACGGCGGTGGACGCCGCGATCGCCGACGTCCGCGCCGGCAAGGCCGGGCTGGTTCCCGCTCATCTGCGGGACGGGCACTACCCTGGAGCAACGAAACTCGGCAATGCGCAGCACTACGTCTACCCGCATGACGTGGCTGAAGGCGTTGCCCGCCAACAGTACCCGCCTGACCAACTGGTCGGCGCCGACTACTACCGGCCGACGGCCAGGGGCGCCGAACGCCCGGTTGCCGAGCGCTTGCCCACACTCCGCAGAGCTATCCGCAGTGAAGAAGGGGAACGATCATGATCCGAGCGATCACCGTGAGCAGCACCGGTGGACCAGAGGTTCTGCAACCCGCCGAGATTGAGGTGAAGGTCCCCGGCGACGGCGAGGTGATGGTAGAGATCGCCGCGACCGGCGTCAATTTCATCGACATCTATGAACGACAAGGTGTCTACCGCAGGGATCTGCCGTATGTGCCGGGATCCGAAGGTGCCGGCCGGGTGATTGCCGTCGGTCCCGGCCTGCCGGACGATCTCGGGATCGCGGTCGGCGACCGGGTGGCATGGGAGTCCCTACCCGGGTCTTATGCCGCGGCCGTGACCGGCCCGGCGGACAGGCTGATTCCCGTTCCGGACAGCGTTTCCGACGAGCAGGCGGCGGCTCTCCCGCTGCAGGGCATCACGGCGCACTACCTGGCCAGGGATTCCTATCCGATCCGGGAGGGTGATGCGGTGCTGATCCACGCCGGCGCCGGTGGCGTCGGTCAGTTGCTCACCCAGATCGCCAAGATCCTGGGGGCCACCGTGATCACCACGGTGTCCACGCCGGACAAGGCCGAAGCCTCGAAGGCGTCCGGCGCCGACCAGGTCATCGTCGGGTATGACGATTTCCCCGCCGCCGTCAGGGATCTGACCGGCGGCGCGGGCGTGGCCGCCGTGTACGACGGCGTCGGCAAGGACACCTTCGACGGTTCGCTGGCCTCGCTGCGGCGGCGCGGGACCATGGTGCTGTTCGGCGGTTCCAGCGGCCAGGTGCCACCGTTCGATCTGCAGCGGCTGAACGCGCAGGGCTCGTTGTCGATCACCCGACCGACGCTGAAACACTTCACCGCTACCAGGCAGGAACTGATCGACCGCACCAACGAGCTGTTCGGCTGGATCGCCGATGGGCGACTGCAGGTGCGCATCGGGGCCAGTTACCCACTGGCCGACGCCGCCCGCGCCCACGCGGATCTCGCGGGGCGCCGGACCACCGGAAAGCTGCTGCTCAAGCCGTAGCACCGATCACGGCAGGCGTGACTCGGATGTTCACCCGCGATCGGCTCTGCAGCTCGTGGGTACATCGAACGGGCCGACGAGGCGACCGGCCGGGAAAAGCCTTGGCGCGTGGTGGATCCGGAGCAGAACTTCGTTCCGGACATCAACGACCCCGTTGCCATCGAGGCATCAACCGCCGTCGGGGCCGCCATCCGGGAGTGGGACGTGGCCAGGATGCGGCGTGCGGACGTTCGACGGAATCCGGAGCGCTGGCGAGGCGCGATGTCCCAGCGCGGGGCAACCCTGTATCTCACCCCGGCGGAAGCCAAGGCGCTGGCCGACAGCATCGGCGAGCTGGTCGAGCGGTATCTGGATCGGGTCACCGAACCGGCCAGGCGCCCGGACGGTGTCGGCCTGGTCCGGCTCTTCGCCGCCACCACCTACCTGCCCGAGTACCAGGAGCAGATCGACGCGGAACTGCTGGCGCGGCGGGACCGGTCGTGAGGACGCTGCTGGAGGTTCCGCAGTTCCGCCGGCTGCTGGCGAGCTGGTCGATCGGCAACTTCGCCGATAGCGCGTTGTTCCTGACGCTGGCGATCTGGGCCAAGGATCTCACCGGCAGTAGCGGTGCCGCCGGTCTGGTGTTCTTCTGTCTCGGCGCGCCGACGCTGGCCTCGCCGCTGTTCGGGCTGCTGGCCGATCGGGTGCGGCGCAAGCCTTTGTTGGTCTGCTCGAATCTGGTGGCCGCAGCCGCCGTCATGGGTCTGGTGGCGGTTCGGTCACCGTCCGATATCTGGATCCTCTATCTGGTGACGGTGGTGTACGGCGCGTTGGGCAGCCTGAACAGCGCGGCGCAGTCGGGTTTGCTCCGCACCATGCTGTCCGACGCGCAGCTCGGTCCGGCCAATGCGATGTTCATGACCATCGACCAGGGTCTGCGGATCATCACGCCGCTGGTCGGAGCCGGTCTCTATGCGGTCTACGGCGGTCCGGCGCTGGCTTTGGTCACCGCGGCACTGCTGGTGGTCACCGCCGGCGGGCTGCTCATCGTCCGGGTGCGGGAGTCGAAACCGGCCGCACCGGCGGACGCCACCGGGTCCGACGCCGGGTTGCGGGCGCTGATCGCCGGTTTCCGGCATCTGCGTCGCAGTCCCGACCTGCTGTCCATGGTGATCGGGATGGCGATCTCGCTCAGCGTCATCGGGTTGTTCGACTCGGTGCTGTTCGCGGTGGTCGAGAAGGGCCTGGGCCGGCAGCCGGCATTCTTCGGTGTGCTGATGAGCGCCCAGGGCGCCGGCAGCATCCTCGGCGGGATCACCGCGGTCCGGGTGCTGAACCGGCTCGGTCCGCTGCGTGCGGTGGGCCTCGCGCTGGCGCTGATTTCCGCGTCCTGCCTGCCGTTCCTGTTCGGCAGCACCGCCGCAGCGCTGATCGGATCGGTCGGCGCCGGTGCCGCGATTCCCTGGGCCTTCGTGGCGCTGGCCACCACGCGGCAGCGGCTCACCCCGAACCACCTGCAGGGTCGGGTGGCCTCCGCGTCCGGCATGTCCCTGCAGCTGCCCCAGCTGATCTCGACTGCCGCCGGCGCTGCCCTGGTGGCCGTTGTCGACTACCGGATCCTGATCGCCGGAGCAGTCATCGTGATCGGCGGCGCCGCGTTCTGGCTCTGGCGCCGCCCGGCTGCCCCACCGGCAGAAAGACCGGCGGCTGAACAGGTATCGGCCGATCAGCTGCCCCCTGATCGGCTCACTGGGCCAGCCACACCGTGGTATCCGGCGGTAGCCGGCCATCCGTGACCGGCCCGGAGGACAGCAGCACCTCAGCGGCCGGCAATGGGAGCGGGGCGCTACCGACATTGGCGATCACCGTGACGGCGGAGTTGCGGTAGGCGACGACGCCGTCGGGGGAGTCGAGCCAGGTCAGCTCGCCGAGTCCCAGGCTGTGTCGCCGGCGCAGGCCGAGCGCTGCCCGGTAGAGTTCGAGGGTCGATCCGCTCACCCCTGCTTGCCGGTCGCGGGCCAGCGCGGCATACGAATCAGGTTGCGGCAGCCACGTTCTCCCGGTCGGACCGAATCCGAGGCCCGGCGCGGACGACTCCCAGGGAATCGGCACCCGGCAGCCGTCGCGCCCGCGATGGATGTGACCGGAGCGCACCCAGGTCGGGTCCTGGCGCAGGTCATCGTCCAGTGCGGTGTGCTCGGGCAGACCGAGTTCCTCGCCCTGGTACAGGTATGCCGAACCGGGCAGGCCGAGCATTAGCACGGTGGCAGCTCTGGCCCTGCGCAACCCCAGCACGGGGTCCGGCTGCTCGTCCTGGGTACCGATACCGTTGGGTCGGACGGTGAGATCGGGGAGCCCGAAGCGAGAGGCGTGCCGGACCACGTCGTGATTGGACAGCACCCAGGTGGTGGGTGCACCCACGCTGGCATTGATCTCCAGCGAGGAGTCCACCACGGTGCGGACGGCTGCAGCGTCCCACGGCGCCGACAGGTAGTCGAAGTTGAACGCCTGCTGCATCTCGTCGGCGGTCAGGTAGCGGGCCAACCGGGACAGCGGCGAGACCCAGGCTTCGGCGACCATCATCCGGTCTCCGGGATACTCGTCCAGCACCTTGCGCCATTCCCGGTAGATCTCGTGCACCCCGTCCTGATCCCAGATCGGCGACGGCGCCAGGCTTTGGACGATGGCGTCCCCGTCACCGGTGGTGGCGGTGAAGGCAGCGGCTGTCTCCGCCGCCCCATTCTGCGGGGTCAGATCGGGAAGGCCGTCGGCCTTGACAAGTCCGTGGGCGACGTCGACGCGGAAGCCGTCGGCGCCCCGGTCGAGCCAGAACCGCAACACCCGGACGAACTCCTGGCGAACCTCCTGGTTGGTCCAGTCGAAGTCCGGCTGCTTGGTGTCGAACAGGTGCAGGTACCACTGGCCCGGCGTGCCGTCCGACTCCACGATCCTGGTCCAGGCCGGGCCACCGAACACCGACGGCCAGTTGTTGGGCGGTACGCTGCCGTCCGGTCCCTTGCCGTCCCGGAACAGATAGCGGGAGCGCTCCGGCGAGCCGGATGGCGCAGCCAGCGCAGACCGGAACCACGCGTGCTCGTCGCTGGAGTGATTGGGCACCAGGTCGATGATCAGCTTCAGGCCGAGCCGGTGGGCCGTGTCGACCATGGTGTCGAAGTCATCCAACGAGCCGAAGAGAGGGTCGACGTCGCAGTGATCGGCGACGTCGTACCCGGCGTCGGCCTGCGGGGACCGGTAGAACGGCGACAGCCAGACGGCGTCCACGCCGAGGTCCACCAGCGCCGGCAACCGGCGGGTGATGCCAGGCAGATCTCCGACGCCGTCGCCATCACCATCGGCGAAGGACCGGGGGTAGATCTGGTAGACGACGGCACTGCGCCACCACTCGGAATGCTCGGTACTGCGGTCATCGGGCGGGGCAACGGGGGTCATGCGGTTCCTCAAGAAGGTTCGGTAACGGGACTGCACAGAGCTTACGGAGCCGATCCGGACCGCTCGCGCAGCCCGCGATGGATGAGTGCGGCCACGGTGACCGGGCGTGCGCCCGGATCCAGCTGGGTGTACTGGGTGAGGCAGGAAAATCCGTCCATTGCCAGCGTGCGATTGCCGCCCTGCTCGCGCAGCCGGGGCAGCCATTGCTCCTGACCGATCCGCCTGCCCAGTTCGGCGGTGTCGTGTGCGAAGCCGAACGATCCGGCGAGCCCGCAGCAGCCGGCGTCGGCCACCAGCGCGTCGAAACCGAGACGCCGCAGCACTTCTCGGTCCGGATCGACCCCGACCGTCGCCCGGCTGTGGCAGTGCGGATGGATCAGGATCTGTTCCGTGCCGTCAGCCTGCGCCGAGGACAACCGGGCATTCGCGGCCAGACCGGCGGCCAGCAGATGTTCGGACAATGAGCGGGACGATCCGGCCAGCCGAGCCGCCCGCGGGTCGTCCGGCAGCAGCTGCGGCAGCTCGTCGCGGAACGCGGCCAGACAGCTCGGCTCCGGAACGACCACCGGAATACCCTGGGAGACAAAGGGATCCAGAATATCCAACACCCGGCGCAGCGAGCGTCTGGCCAGCTGCAGCATGCCGGGGTCGTACAGCGTCCGGCCGCAGCAGGCCCACTCTGTGGGCACGTGGACGATCTCCCCGGCGGCCTGCAGGGCACCGAGAACATCGGCTCCGAGTTCGGGATCGAAGACGTCGGTGAAGGTGTCCGGCCAGAGCACAACGGTCGGAGTGATGGCCCTGGACTGGCTCTGCGCGTCGCGGCGGGCACCGGTCCGCATCGAGGTGCGGCTGAACGTCGGTGCCGGACGGGTGACGGTGACCCCTGCCGCCCTGCGCACCACGGCACCCAGTCCCGGAGCGCGCAGCACGACGTTCGCCAGCCGCGGGACCCTTGCGGCCAGCCGGGTGGCCCACGGAAGCAGGCCCAGTGCGTACATCTGCCGGGGTCTGGCCCGGCCCGAGTAGTAGTGCGCATTGAACTCGCTCTTGTAGGTCGCCATGTCGACACCGGTCGGGCAGTCGACGGCACATCCCTTGCAGGACAGGCACAACGACAGCGCGTCGTGCACATCGTCGTTGCGCCAGCTCTCCGGCGAGACCTCTCCGGCGAACATTTCCTGCAGCGCCTTGGCACGTCCACGGGTCGAGTGCCGCTCGTCGCGGGTGATCCGGTAACTCGGGCACATCACCCCGAGATCATCGCGGCGGCAACGGCCGACGCCCACGCAGCGGTCGGCAGCCTCCGCGAGCGACCCGCCGTCCGCCGGTAGTGCATGGATCGTCTGCCGCCCCAGCGCCGAAACATGCTGGGCAGGGCCGTGTTTCAGATTTGTGTCCAGCGGAAAGGGATCCACGAGTTTGCCTGGGTTGAGGATGCCGGCCGGATCGAACAGCGATTTGAGAGCGCGGAATCCCTCGATCACCTCGGGTCCGAACATCCGCTCCAACAGTTCCCCCCGCGCCTGGCCGTCGCCGTGCTCGCCGGAGATGGAGCCGCCCAGTTCGGCGACCACGTCAGCGGCCTGCTCGATGAAGGAACGGAAATCGGCCAGACCGTCGGGGGACGAGAAGTCGAACGGGTTCCTGGTGTGTACGCAGCCCTGACCGAAGTGCCCATACCAGGCGCCGGAGTAGCCGAACTGCCTCCACAGCACGCTGATCCGCCGCAGATACTCACCGAGCCTGGCCGGTGGCACGGCAGCGTCCTCCCAGCCCTCGTGATTGGGCGGCCGCCCGGGTGGGCGGGCGGTCGCCGCCAGGCCGGATTCCCGGACCGACCAGATCAACCTGACCTGCACCGGGTCGGTGATCCGTTTCGCCCGCACCTCGGCCGGCAGGCCGCAAAGGAAGGCACCCACCCGCTGCTCGGCGACCGCAGGATCGTCGTCTCCGATCTCGGCGAGCAGCCAGCCCTTCCCGTCGGGCAGCAGCGAGATCCCGGCCTTGTTCAGATCGATGGCCGCCGACTGGTTCACCAGGGTGTCGTCGAAACCCTCCAGGCCGAGCAGGCCGAACTCGACCAGCGACGGGACAGCGTCGGCGGCGGTGAAGATGTCCGGGTAACCCAGAACGACCAGCTGCCGCACCGCCGGGGAAGGGGCAAGGTCCAGTTCGGCCTCCACCACCAGCGCCAGGGTCGATTCGGATCCGACCAGCAATCTGGCCAGATCCGTCGGACGCCCTGGCAGTACCTCGTCGAGGTTGTAGCCGGACACCCGGCGGGGGATGTCGGGGAACCGTTCGGTGACCGCGCCCGCATAGCGACGGCCGATCTCGCGGGCTCCGCCGAGCAGCCTGGCCAGTTCGCCGCCCGCGGCCACCGCGCCGGCATAGGCGTCGTCGTCGTACCGGCCCACCCAGAGGTCATCACCGGCCGCGGTGACGATGCGCAGCCTGCGCACGTTGTCGACCGTCTTTCCGGCGTACAACCCGTGCGTCCCGCAGGAATTGTTGCCGATCATGCCGCCGAGGGTGCACCAGGCGTGGGTGGCGGGATCCGGTCCGAAGGTCAGGCCGTGCACCTCGGCTGCCGCCCTCAGATCGTCCAGCACCAAGCCGGGTTGCACCCTGGCCACCCGCCGCTCGGGTTCGATGCTCAGGATCGCCGTCATGTGCCGGGAGAAGTCGAGCACCACACCGACATTCACCGTCTGCCCGGCGAGCCCGGTTCCAGCGCCCCGTGCCAGGACCGGTGCTCCGGCCGCCGCGCACGCCCGCATCGCGGCGGCCACGTCGTCGGCGTCGTGGGGGAAGACAACGCCGAGCGGGATCTGGCGGTAGTTCGACGAATCGGTGGCATAGACCGCCCTGGTCGCCCCGTCGAAGGCAACCTCGCCGGAGATCTGCGCCGACAACCGTTCACCGAGCGCGACCCGGCCGACTTCGTCCAGCGGGTTGCGGTCGACAGCGCTTCCGGCGACTGCGGTGATCGCTGAGTTCACCGGCACAGTCTGGCCTTTCGGTGTCCGCCCGGGATGCACCGGGTCGATCCACCCGTCGTGGCGGGTCGATACCCGAACAACGGCCCCCGGCCGGACGGCAGAGAAGCTCACCGCCGCGGCGCCGCACTTCCCAATGGACTGGGCCGTCCGGGTAACCTTGACCGGGTTTCCCGGACCGATCACCCGACGAAGGAGAGCCGTGAAGAGCAGGTACGTGTTCACCGCGGGCGTCGCACTCGGCGTCGCGGCGACCCGGCGTACCCGCCGGGCGAGGGTCGCTGCCCGTGAGGCGCTCAAGGCGAAGCTGACGCCGTCGGCCATCGCCGCGGATCTGGCGGACGCGGTCGCCGAGATCGGCAACGCTGTCGGCTCCTTCGCCTCGGACATCAGGCAGGGCGCCGCCAATCGGCGCGCCTCCTACCGCCCGGTGATCGACAACGCGACCGGGTCGGTATTGATGCTGTCGCCCGAGCAGATGCCCGAGTCGGCTCCGGCAACCTTCACCGCTGACGCTCGCGACGCGGCCGCTGCCCAGCGGCAGGATCGCCGCTCCGCCTGACCCCACCGGTCATCCGCAGCGCTCCTGCCGCGCCCCGCCCCGCGCGCGCCCCGAGACCCGAACCTCACCGGGCGAGTCCCCCGGGCGTCCGTCACGCAGCCGCAGCGCCCATCGAGCGAAAGCCGTCACCATGCAGACCCACGAGATCCGTCGCCGGTTCCTCGACCACTTCGAGCGATCCGGTCATACCGTTGTGCCGTCCGCGTCGCTGATCAGCCAGGACCCGACGGTGCTGTTCACCATTGCCGGGATGGCCCCCTTCAAGCCGTACTTCCTCGGCCAGGCCACCCCGCCGTACGAGCGGGCCGCCAGCGTACAGAAGTGTGTGCGGACGTTGGACATCGAGAACGTCGGCATCACCACCCGGCACAACACCTTCTTCCAGATGGCCGGGAACTTCTCCTTCGGCGACTACTTCAAGGCCGGTGCGATCGAGCATGCCTGGCAGCTGGTCACCGGCAGTCGAGAAGACGGCAACTACGGATTCGACCCGGACCGCATCTGGGTCACCGTCTTCGAGACCGACAATGATGCCTTCGCCCTGTGGAAGGACATCGCGGGCCTGCCGGAGGAGCGGATCCAGCGTCGCGGCGTCGAGGACAACTTCTGGGACATGGGCGTCGCCGGGCCGTGCGGCCCCTGCTCGGAGATCTTCTACGACCGGGGCCCGGAATTCGGAGCCGAAGGCGGCCCCGTCGTCGACGAGGACCGGTACCTGGAGATCTGGAACCTGGTGTTCATGCAGGATCTGCGGGGCGCTGCCGGTCCCAAGCAGGGAGTTCCGGTGCTGGGCCCGCTGCCCGAGAAGAACATCGACACCGGGCTCGGGATCGAGCGGGTGGCGTTCCTGCTGCAAGGCGTCGACAACGTCTACGAGACCGACCTGCTGCAGCCGATCATCGCCTCGGCCGAGGAGTTTTCCGGGCGGAGGTACGGAGCGGACCACACCGACGACGTCCGGTTCCGGGTGATCGCCGATCACATCCGGTCCGCCACCATGCTGATCGCCGACGGCGTCACACCGGGTAACGAGGGCCGTGGTTACGTGCTGCGCCGACTGCTCCGCCGCACCATCCGATCGACCCGACTTCTCGGGGTGACGGAACCGGTGATGCCGACGCTGACCGCGGTGGTCCGAGACCTGATGAGCCAGTCGTATCCGGAGCTTCGATCCGACTACTCACGCATCGCCGGGGTCGCGGAGGGCGAGGAAGGCGCGTTCCTGAAGACCCTCGCCTCCGGCACCAAGTTGTTCGACACCGCTGCCGCTCAGGTGAACTCGCAGCGGCCCAAAGGCGCAGGGTCCGGCGCGGATCGGCTCTCCGGTGATGCGGCGTTCGCGTTGCACGACACCTACGGTTTCCCGATCGACCTGACCATGGAGATGGCGTCGGAGGCCGGCCTGTCGGTGGACATCGACGGCTTCACCGCGCTGATGGACGAGCAGAAGGCGAGAGCGCGGGCCGACGCCAGGGCCCGCAAGGGTGGCTTCGGTGATCTGACCGTCTACAAGGAGCTACTGGACACCGTCGGACCCACCGACTTCACCGGTTACCAGGAGCTGCAGTCCGAGGGCACCTTGCGCGGGCTGATCGCCGATGGCAGCCGCATCGGTTCCGCCAAGGCCGGTGACATCGTCGAGGTGGTGCTGGACAGGACCCCGCTGTATGCGGAGTCCGGTGGTCAGGAGTCGGACGCCGGGGTCATCCGCAGTGTCAATGCCTCAGCGGATGTCCTTGATGTGCAGAAGGTGAACCGGAAGCTCTGGGTGCACCAGGTAAGGATCACCGATGGCGAGTTGCATGAGGGTGAGACGGTGCTGTCCACCGTCGACCCCGAGTGGCGGACGGGCGCCCGGCAGGCCCATTCCGGCACCCACGTCGTGCACGCCGCGCTCCGGCAGGTACTCGGCCCGGACGCCATTCAGTCCGGTTCCTACAACAAGCCCGGCTACCTGCGGCTGGACTTCGCCTGGAACGCCTCGCTGTCGGCCGCAGCGCGGTCGGAGATCGAAGAGGTCGCCAACCTGGCCGTGCGCAAGGATCTTCCGGTGGCGGTGAAGTACACATCGCTGCCGGAAGCCAGGCGGCTGGGCGCGCTCGCGTTGTTCGGTGAAACCTACGACTCCGAGGTGCGGGTCGTCGAGATCGGCGGACCCTGGTCCATCGAACTGTGCGGTGGCACCCACGTCGATCACTCCAGCCAGATCGGCACGATCTCCTTGATCGGCGAGTCCTCGGTCGGATCCAGGGTCCGCCGGGTGGAGGCCTATGTCGGGATCGAGGCGTTCCGCAAGTTGGCCGCGGAGCGGGCGCTGGTCGCCCAGGTCGCCGGCCTGCTGAAGGTCCCGGCGGCGGAGGTGCCTGGCCGGGTCGAGCAGCTCGTCGAACGGCTCCGCAACGCCGAGCGTGAGCTGGAGAAGCTCCGAGGCGCAGCGGTTCTGGCGTCCGCCGGTTCGCTGGTGGATGCCGCCGAGCAGATCGGGGACGTCACCCTGGTGGCCGCGACGGCTCCGGCCGGGGTGTCGCCGGGCGACCTGCGCCTGCTGGCGGCCGACGTGCAGAACCGGCTCGGCGGACAGAAGGGAGTGGTCGCACTGTTCTGCACCGAGGCGGGGGGAACCGGTGCGGTGTCCTTCGTCGTCGCCTGCACCCCCGCGGCGGTCGACGATGGCTTCAAGGCCGGTGATCTGGTGAAGAAGTTCTTGCCGGCCATCGGCGGTCGCGGCGGTGGCCGGCCCGAACTGGCTCAGGGTGGCGGCACGGATGCCTCGGGCATCCCGGCGGCGATCGCCGCGCTCGAGGTGGCGCTCAGGTGACATCCGGCGCACCCCCCGTCGATCCCGACACGCCGCGCCGAACCGGCGTCCGCGTCGGGATCGACGTGGGTAGCGTGCGCGTCGGGGTCGCGCTGAGCGACCCGCACGGCATCCTGGCGACGCCGGTGGCGACGCTCAGCCGAGACCCCGCCGGAACGGACCTGGACGCGCTCGCCGCTCTGATCGTGGAGAACGAGGTGGTGGAAATAGTCGTGGGGCTGCCCAGAACCCTGCGCGGTACCGACGGCGCCGCGGTCACCGCGGCCCGCGACTACGCCTCGGCGCTCGCCCAGCGGGTCGCCGCGGTGCCGATGGTGTTCGTGGACGAGCGGCTGACCAGCGTGACCGCGAACCGGGTGCTGGCCGATCGCGGCATGAACAGCAGAGCCCGGCGCCCGGTGGTGGATCAGCTGGCTGCGGTTGCCATCCTGCAGTCGCGGCTGGACGCGTTGGCGGCCACCAGGTGACCGACGAGCTGAGCATTTTCGACGGTGGCGGAGCCGGCACGGGCCCTGGGCCGCGCCGACGCCCCGGATCCGGGGCGGATGACGCCGGCCCCGGCGCCCGTCACCGCGCGGGTGCTGCGTCCGGCGATGGCCACCATGATCAGGGTGAGGACGACGGTGTCGATCTGGAGGCGCTGCGCGTCGCGTTGAGGAAGACCGCCGGCAAGCCGCAGGCCGATGCCAAGCGACCCGTCAGACCGCCGGCAGCTCAGCGGCGCCGGGAAGCCAGGGAAGCCGCCCGTCGGCGCACCCGCAGGCGGCGGCGTTCGGTGACCATCGCGTTGCTGGTGCTGGCATTGATCAGCACCGCCGTGATCGTCGGGTTCGTGCTCTGGCGCGGCTCGAACGACGACGTGGTGGTCCGGGACTTCAGCGGCACCGGCGACCGGGAGGTCGTCGTGCAGATCCGTAGCGGTGACGGCCTGCCGGCGATCGCTCGCACGCTGGCCGGCGCCGAGGTGGTGGGCAGCGCCCAGGCGTTCGTGGACACCGCATCCGCGGACGCCGACGTGGCCGCCCTGAAGCCCGGCTACTACCGGTTGCGACAGCATTCGTCCGCCGCCACCGCGGCCGATCAGATCGTCGATGCCGCCAACCGTGTCGGGCGTCTGCGGCTGATCCCTGGCCGGCAACTCGCGGACGTGACGGCGAACAGCGCCTCCGGTCCTGCGACGGTGCCGGGCTACCTGTCCGAGATGATCAAGGCATCCTGTGTGCCACTCAACGGGGTCACCCGGTGCGCCACCATGGGACAGCTGCAGCAGGTGGCCCGATCGACACCACCCGCGGAACTCGGCGTGGTGGAATGGGCGATCCCTGCGGTCACCCACGCGCCGGAGCCGGACAAGCGGCTGGAGGGCCTGATCCTGCCCGGCGACTACGACGTCGCACCCGGCGCGGACGCGAAAACCCTGCTCGCGTCGGTGATGTTGGCCTCGACCGCGCGGTGGAACTCCTCCGACATCATCACCGCTGCCGCCGGTCAGCACCTCACTCCGTACCAGGCCGCGACCGTTGCATCCGTGGTGGAACGTGAGGGCATCACCGCCGACATGCCGCAGGTCGCCAGGGTCGTCTTCAACCGGCTGGCGAGAAAGATGAAGTGGGAAATGGACTCGACGGTCAACTACGCTCTGAACAGGGCACAGATCGCCACCTCGGCCGCGGACCGGGCAAATCCCAGTGCCTACAACACCTATGCCCATGCCGGGATGCCGCCGACGCCGATCAGCTCGCCCAGTGTGGCGGCACTGGATGCCACTGTCGATCCGGCTCCCGGGAACTGGCTGTTCTTCGTGAAGGTGGACAAGGCGGGGAAATCGTGCTTCAGCGCCACCGAGGCCGAACACCGGGTCTGCGTGCAGAAGGCAAGGGCGGCCGGTGTTTTCGACGGCTGACCGGGCGACCGGTGACCACCACTGCGCGGTGATCGGATCGCCGATCGGGCATTCCTTGTCGCCCGTGCTGCACCGAGCCGGGTTCGATGCGCTGCGGCTCAGCGGCTGGACGTACGAGGCGATCGACTGCGATGACGTCGCATTGCCCGGTCTGGTCGGCTCGCTGGGGCAGGACTGGGTCGGTCTGTCGGTGACGATGCCCTGCAAGGCGGCGGCGGCAACCGTCGCCGACCGGCGATCCGCCCGGGTCGAGCTGCTCGGGGCGGCGAACACCTTGCTGCGCAAGGGCTCCGGCTGGTTTGCCGACAATACGGACATCGACGGGGTGATCGGTGCGCTGCGAGCCCGTGGAGTCGACCGTCCCGGCTCTGTGCTCGTACTCGGCGGCGGGGGCACTGCCGCGTCCGCGGTGGCGGCGATCGGGGAGATGGGTGCCGATCGGGTGGTGATCGCCACTCGGCGACCGGCCGGCCGGGCCGCTGCCGCCGGGGTCGCATCGCGGGTGGGGTTGCCGGTGGCGGGCTGCGAGTTCACCACCCGGGCGCTGACCGAGGAGGCGAAAGCCGCGGATCTGGTGATCTCGGCGGTTCCGGCGGGAGTCGCCGATCCCTACGCGAACGTGTTCGCCGACGTCCGGGTGCTGCTCGACGTGGTGTACCACCCGTGGCCCACTGCATTGGCGGCCGCCGGCCGGACCGGCCGGACGACGGTCACCGGCCTGGACATGTTGCTGCATCAGGCGGTACGGCAGTTCGAGTCGTTCACCGGCGCGCCTGCGCCGGTGACGGCCATGCGGGATGCGCTGGGTGCCGCCGCAAAGCCGGCCGGTGGTCCACCGCAGGCTGAGAAGGTTGTGGGCAACCGCGGCCGGCCCGCCGGCTCGTGACACCCTGTGTCGATGACTGCGCTGCTCTGCGGGGCGGCCGGCCTGCTGCTGGGGGCTTCGGCCGGTGCCGGCATCCGGTTGTTGCTGGCAGGTCTGCGGCGTGGTGCGGTGATCCGCCCTGGTCCGATCGAGGTGGCCTGCGCGCTGCTCACGGCGACCGCCGCCGCAGCGACGTGGGACTCCGCCCCCCTGGCCGCCGCCATCTGGATCACGGTGTTCGGGGTGGCGGCCAGCGCCGTCGACATCCGACATCACCGGTTGCCGGATGCGCTGACCGTGCCCGGGCTGGTCGTCACCCTCGCGGTGCTGGCGGCTACCGAATGGGCGGCTCCGGCCACCGGTGGCCTGATCAGGTCGGCGGAAGCCGCGGCGGTGGTCGCGGCGCTGTTCGCTGTGCCCGCCGTGCTGTCGCCGTCCGCTATGGGCTGGGGCGATGTGAAGCTGGCGGCGTCGCTCGGTGCGGTCACCGGTTACCTGTCCTGGGAGGCCGCGGTGCTGGGGGTGTGCGCCGGTTTCGGGCTGGCCGCCGTGGCCGCGCTGGCCGGAGTGGCGATGGGGCGCTGGACCACCAGATCGCCGGTTCCGCTTGGCCCGTTCCTCGTGGCCGGCACCTGGGCCGTTCTACTGCTGACACCGGTCTGAGGAGCTCGGATCCGGCTCCGCCGGCCCGTGCGTACCGTGATCGGTGATGAGCCGCAGCCGCGATCACCGCTCCGGTGGCGCACGGATCGAACGCACCGGGCTGGCCGGCGGCCTGATCGCCGTCGCCGGCGGAGCCCTGATGGTGATCGGCGCGTTCCTGAGTTGGCTGACCACCGCGACCGAAACGGGCGGCAGTACGTCGATCTCCGGGTTCGGCGCAATCTCCGGCGACAATTCGGTGGCCGGCAGCAACCTCAACGACTTCTTGGCCACAGGTGGGCTCGGGACCTACCGGCCCGGCCTGATCGGGCTCACCTTCGGTCTGGTAGCGGTCCTGTCGGGTGCTGTGGTCGCCGCTGCCCGGCCCCGCGGCCAGCGGCCCTTCCGGATCGCGGCTTGCCTGATCCTGCTGGCCGGTGTCGCCGGCGCCGGTTGGGGGGTGCTGCGCGGTGTGGCTCCGGGAACGGGCGGGGTGTTCAGCGACGGGTCGGGTAGCGCCGGGGTAGGACCCTGGGTGACCGCAACCGGTGGCTTGCTACTGCTGCTAGTGGCCCTGTGGCTGTTCGCCGGATGGGCCGACCGAGCGGTCGGCGCTCCGGTGCAGCGGCACCGCGGAATCCAGCCAGGTTGACCACGGACGCAATGTCTCATACTGATCGAGCAGCCCGTAGGTGAGACGAATCCGTCGCCGTCGCGGCCACCGCCGACGTCGAATCGTCGCATACCTCGTCGAATACAACGGTCCGTCGGCCGGGTCACGCCAGGCCAGATGATCGTCACTCCAGCCGTTGGGCGAACCGCCTGGCCTGCGACGCCTTCGAGCCAGGGCGCGCCTCCCGCCAGCTGAACTCCGCAAGGATCATCACACCGACCCGGATTCCCGTCATCCACCCTCCGTCCGGTCCTCGCAACCTGAGGTGCTGATCAGGTCCGCCGCTTCCATCAACATCCAGCCAGATAGTTGCACCGAGAGATCCCGTTCGGGCTCGCGGCCGGATCCGGCGATCGCGTTGCCCCGCACCCCGCTTCGACCGGGCAGGGCGGCCGTCAAGGACCAGTCAGCTCCGAAGATCGGCAGGCCATCGGCCCACACCGCATGCTGCCAGGCGGAATCCGCGGATGCGATCACCAGCTCGGCGGCTGTCTGCCGGCTGCGTCGATCGTCGGCGCCGTTGCCGGGCAACCTGGTCGCGATCTGCGCAAGGTAGCGGACCAGGATCCCGGTGAAGAGCCCCCCGTTGCCGCCGCCATGGCCGGTCAGCACCCCGCGTGGTGTGGCCAGAGACCTGCGGACCGCGGCGACCAGCCGATGGATCCTCGACGCGTCCCGGTCGGCGCTGCAGACCAGCTCCAGTTCGGCGCCGAGCACCACCCCCTGACAGTAGGTGTAGACGGTCAGGTCGACGGCGACCTCGCCCTGGTTCTTCCCCGGACGCAGCCCGTCGGCGATCAGGTCGGTACCCGGCATTCGCAACCGGCGGTCGATCCAGTCCGCGGTGGCGGCCGCCCTGGCCGAGTTACCGGTGCGGGCCAACAGGATCGCCGCCGGGCCGTTGGCCGGGGTGTTGCGGAACACGTCGCCCTTCCGCCATGGAATGCCGCCGCCGGCATCATCGGACCAGGCGTCGGTGATGGCGGCGGCCAACCGGCCGACCGGCGCCGCGAAGCCGGCGGCGGCCGACCGGCCGGACACCGAAGCGGCGCGCTCCAGTGCCAGCGCCCACCAGGCCATGTCGTCGAAGTAAGCGTTGGTCCATCGCCATCCGTTGCGCAGCCGGTGACCACGCACCACCCGTCCGATCCGGCGCAGCCGCCCGGCATCGGGGGCCCGCAACTGGGCATCGACCAGACAGTCCAGCAGCTGCGCCTGCCACCAGTAGTGCCAACGGGCGAATAGCCGCTCCGGGACGGTCGGCGGCCAGCCGATGATTGCCAGCCGAGTTCCGGGTAAGGCCAGCAGCCGTCGCAGGTGGCGGCTGATCACCGCCTGTTCCGCGGCGGCGGCCCTGGCCGGGGGACTCGCCGTGCTCACGGCGAGTCGTAGAGCGAACTGCGGTCGAAACCCTTGGCGCGTCCGGCTTGCGGTGAAGGTGTGGTGTGCGGCGAATCGTCCGCGGGCTGTCGCCGGTCGACCGGCTCCCTCGGATCGGAGAACTCCCGGACGACGAAGAAACCGACGGCCAACAGGCCCATGGTGCCGAAGGCGAGCCACTGCCAGGCGTAGGAGAGAAACGGTCCGCTGTCCATCTGCGGAACGGATATCGGTGCCAGCACCCCAGGGCTACCGGCAACCAGCTGGATGAAGCCGCCGCGTACCGGCCCGGGCAGGCCACTGATCGACGTCGCGCTGATCCCGTAGACCTCCAGCCGGTCGCCGGTTCGGACCGCCGCCCGTTGCAACGGATCCGGCTGATACGGCTGCAGCCGTCCGGTCACGGTAACCGTCCCGGACGGTGGCGGGAGAGGCGATACGCCGTTCGCCAGATCAGCGATCGAGATGTACCCACGGTCGACCAGCAGCACCGAGCCGTCCGCCAGCTGCAGCGGTGTGAGCACCTCCGAGGCGGGGTCCCCGGCGGCATCCTGCCGCAATCTGACCAGCACCTGCCGATCGGTGAGAAACACTCCGGTGGCGGTCGCCTGTTGCCACACCTCGTCGGGCTGGACCCCGCCCCCCGGCGGCAGCCGCTGAGCCAGCGGTTCCGCCGGGGCATCGATGGCTGCGGCGATGGCCGCGTTCTGCGCCGATCGCTGCTGGTTGCGGGAGAACTGCCACGGCGCCAGCACGGTGAAACACAGGATGGCAAAGGCGATCGCCGCCGCGATCGCAGCAATCCAGCCGGGGCGCCCCAGGAACGTCATCCGGGAGCGAACTGTCGCGGGCTGCACGGTGGGGGCAGGCTGCACGGTGGGGAGCCCGCCCGGTTCAGGCGCGACGGCCGGGGTAGCCGACGGCAGGCCGGTGCCGTTCATCGGCGCAATCGCTCTCGGACGGTCGCCACCACGCCTGGCGCGGCGGCTCTGGTCATCGCCAGGACTTCGTCGAAACCGGAATCCGGACCGTAGTAAGGGTCGGGCACGTCGTCGCCGTCGGCATCCGGATCGAAGCTGCGCAACAGAACGATCTTGCTGTGGTCAGCGGTGAGCGAGCGCAGCGCCCTCAGGTGCCCACCGTCTGCGGCCAGCACCAGATCGATGTGGTCCAGGTCCGCTGCATCGATCTGCCGCGCCCGGTGACCGGTCCGGTACCCGGCTGCCGCCAGCACCTTGACCGCACGCGGATTGGCCGGCTGCCCGACATGCCAGTCCCCGGTGCCGGCGCTGGTCACCCGGACCAGACCTCCGAGCCCGGCCTCGTCGAAGGCAGCCTGCAGCACCTTCTCACCGATCGGCGAACGGCAGATGTTGCCGGAGCAGACCACCGAGACGTGGAACGGCCGGGCGCTGTTCGCACCCACCGACGCCGCAGTCGTCGGCGAACTCGCAGCAGGCAGGGCATCCGATGGCACAGTGCCATTGTTTCACCAACCGCGGGGCGGTATTGCGGACAGCGCGGCACCGTGCATCGGTGCGGCCCGATCAGCCCGTCGTGGACCGTACCCATCGCAGGCGCGGCGTCAGCACCGAAGGCAACAGGCATCCGACTACGACAGCCCAGGGTCGGCAGGTAGCCTCGCCACCACCACGTAGAAGGAGAGCGCCAGTGCCGCAGGCCGATCCAACGGATCAACGCCATCTGCTCGATCTTGCCGCCACCGACAGGGCCATCGCCTCAGCGAATCACCGCAGGACCGGCCTGCCCGAGTTGGCGATCATCGCGGCCGGTGCGGAGCGGGTGGCGTCGCTCCGGACGGCCAGGGTGAAGGCCGAGACGGAAGTGGCGGACCTGGGGCGGGATACCAAGAAACTGGATGCCGAAATCGACCAGGTGCGGGCGCGGGCCGACCGGGACGCCTCTCGGATGGCCAGTGGCGGCGGTCCGGCGAAAGACCTGACCAGCCTGCAGCACGAGATCGACACTCTGGCTCGACGACAGTCCGACCTCGAGGACCAGGCGCTGGAGTTGATGGAACGGCTGGAGAACGCCGATGCGGTGTTGACCGATGCGACAGCCGCCTACGAGGCAGCCGCGGGGGAGATCGGCGCTGCACAAGCGCGTCGAGACGATCAGTTCGCCGACATCGACGACGAGCTGGCAAGGCTGAGCGCCACCAGGGCGGAGCAGGCAGCCGGCCTACCGGACGCCCTGCTGGTGCTGTACGACCGGATCCGCGCCTCCGGCAAGATCGCCGCCGCCGAGCTGAAGGGCGCCCAGTGCCAGGCGTGCAGGCTGAGCCTGGACGCCGTCGCGTTGGGTGAGATCCGGTCGGCGGCGGCCGACCAGGTCGTCAGGTGCCCGGAGTGTGGCGCCATTCTGGTGCGGTGACGGCGCCGTGACCAGCCCGTCGATCGGCGGCGCCACAGCGGTCGAACGGGTCGTCGTGGTGGCCGACGGCGGTTCCCGGGGAAACCCAGGGCCCGCGGGTTACGGGGCCGCCGTCCTGGATCCTGCCGGGACGGTGCTGGCCGAGCGCGCAGCGGGCCTCGGTCGGGTGACCAACAACGTGGCCGAATACGCCGGCTTGATCGCCGGCCTGGAGGCTGCCATCGAGTGGGGCGCTCGTCGTGTGGACGTCCGGATGGATTCCAAGCTCGTCGTCGAACAGATGTCGGGCAGGTGGAAGGTGAAGCATCCGGATCTACGGCCGCTGGCCACCAGGGTTGCCGAACTCGTTGCCGAACTGGACGAGGTGACGTTCAACTGGGTGCCGCGTAGCCAGAACTCCCTTGCGGATCGACTGGCCAACGAGGCGATGGACGCCCAGGACGCAGGTCGAACGTGGGAACTGCGAACCGGTCCGGCAGCACCGGGAGTCCCGGCTGAAACGCCGGCGGACCCCATGGGGGAGCCGTCCCGGCGGCCGGATGCTTCGCGGCCGGATGCCTTGCGGTCGGCTTCGCGGCCGGCAGAGCCGTCCGGTGCTGCGCAGGGCGACCCGGCTGCCGGTCCACCGTCGGTGCAGTCGCTGCCTCCGGGCGCCCGGCCAGGCAGCACCACTGTTCTGGTGGTGCGACATGGCCAGACGACGTGGGGCGCCGAGAGCAGATTCGCCGGCCGCGAGGACGTGCCGCTGACCGACAAGGGCCTGGCCGAGGCGAGGGCCGTGGCGATGAGATTGGCGCCGTTCAGCGTCACCGCCGTGGTCACCTCACCGCTGCGCCGTTGCCGGGTGACGGCCGACATCATCGCGCAGGCAACAGGTCTGCCGTCCGAAGCGGTGTCATGTGACGACGATCTGCTGGACGGGACGCTGGGCGAGTGGTCGGGTTTCACCGCCGAGCAGATCGCCGGAAGGTGGCCATCGGAGTTCGAGGCGTGGCGGTCGGACCCGGATGCTTCGCCGCCCGGCGGAGAGTCGTTCAGCGTCATCCGTGATCGGGCACGGCAGGCCGTCCGCAGGGTGCTGGACACCCGCCGCGGGGAAGTCGTCGTGCTGGTCACCCACGCGGCGACCGCCAAGATGCTGGTGGTGGCGGCGTTGGGCGTCCCGTCCGTCGTCGCCTACCGCACCCGCATCGACACCTGTTCGATCAGCATGATCACGGTGGATCCGGACGGCTCGACGGTGGTTTGCTCGGTCAACGACACCGGTCACCTCCGCTGAATTCGCTCGGCCGTCGACGGGCCGAGACCATCAGCGCAGCCGTACACTTCGTCACGGATCAGGCGACCGGGCAGCCGCGTCAGCACCATGGTGCTGCCGAGGAAAGTCCGGGCTCCACAGGGCAGGGTGGTTGCTAACGGCAACCCGGCGTGAGCCGCGGGACAGTGCCACAGAGAACAAACCGCCGCCGAGCCTCGCGAGAGCCGGCGGTAAGGGTGAAACGGTGGTGTAAGAGACCACCAGCATCCCGGGTGACCGGGGTGGCTCGGTAAACCCCACCCGGAGCAAGATCAAGAGCATCCGGCCCGTCCGGATGTGCGCAGACGTTCGAGGGCGGCCCGCCCGAGTCTGCGGGTGGATCGCTGGAGCGTGCCGGCAACGGCCCGCCGAGATGGATGGCTGCCACTGCGGCGACGCAATTCGTCGGAGCACAGAACCCGGCTTACAGGTCGCCTGATCCCCATAGGCCACCGGCACCGGCCGCAGCGACCGGTGGCAAACGATCCGGCAACCAGGCCGCAGACCGCTTGCGGTTATCGTCAGTCCATGGTCGATGGCTGGAAACCTAGGGTGGTCGCAGTCGGTGTTGCTGCCTTGCTGCTGCTGAGTGGCTGCGCCCAGACCGTGAGCGGCTCTGCCGAGCCGGGTGCCTCGGGCGTGTCACTGACAGTCGTCGACTCGGCGACGGGAGCGAGCAGTGACGGCGGGTCCAGTACCACCGCAGCGACTCACCAGAGTGGGTCGGAGACTCAGCCCACCGGCACCGACACGTCAGGCACTGGGAGATCCGGCATTGGGAGATCCGGCACTGGGAAATCCGGCACCGAGATGTCCGGCACCGAGACGTCCGGCACCGAGACGTCCGGCGATGGGGAGCCAGGCAGCGAGACGTCGGGCACCGAGACGTCGGGCACCGAGACGTCCGGAAGCACTGCGGCGACCGCCTCGTCCAGGCCGGCTTGGAAATTGCCGAATCTGAAGCCGAACCGGCCGAAGACCCAGTACGGCGACATCAAGGCAGAACCCGGTCAGGCCTACGGAGTCAGCTTCACCGGCCGGGACGGTAAGCCGCAGGGTGAACTCGTCTACGTGGTCTCGACACTGACGCTGGACCCTAGTTGCGCGACGACGGTGAAGCCGGTCAACTCCCACTTTCTGCAGATCGACATTAAGCTCGAACCGCGGAACGTGGGCAGCGACGCGGCCAGGGACTGGACGGGAACCTTCGGCGGGTCCGCCTGGACGGCCTATGACGCCGCCGGGACCGTCGAGCCCGGTACCGACACCGACCAGGCGCATCGCTGCGTGGGGTCGCGCACACTGCCGTTGGTGACCTCCGAAGTGCTGCAGCGAGGCGGCCTGATCCGGGGCTCGGTGGTACTGGATGTCAAGAGCCCCAAGGGCACCGTGGTGCTTGACGTCGGTGCGGGCGGAGGCTGGGAGTTCCGGTACGGCTGACCGGGAATGAGCACTTGCCGGCCGCCGGCGTCGGGCGGTACGGACGTAACCTGACCGGGTGCCTTCACTGAAGATCAACACGACCGCCGCCGACATCGACTTCGCCGAGATCCGCCGGGAACTCGGTCTGCCCGAAGGGTATCCGGCTCCCGCGGTCGCCGAAGCCGTGCGGGTCGCGGAACAGCAGCCGTCCGCTCCGCGGGACGCGACCGACGTCCCGTTCGTCACCATCGACCCATTCGGGTCGAAGGATCTCGATCAGGCAGTGCATCTGGCGACGAGCCGGGACGGCGGCTTCGTGGTGCACTACGCGATCGCTGACGTCGCCGGGTATGTGCGGCCCGGTGGAGACATCGACGTCGAGAGCCTGATGCGCGGGCAGACCTTCTACAGTCCGGACGTCATCACCCCGCTACACCCTGTCGAGTTGTCCGAGGGTGCTGCCAGCCTGCTGCCCGGCCAGACCAGGGCAGCGGTGCTGTGGACCATCTCCTTGGATGCTGCGGGTGCTCCGGTCGATGTGCAGCTGGAGCGGGCGTTGGTCCGATCGGTCGCTCAACTCGACTACCAGGGCGTTCAGGCCGACACCGAAGCGGGCAGGCTGCACCCTTCGATCGGGTTGCTGCCCGCGGTGGGCCGGGTCCGGATGCGGGCCGCCCGAGAACGGCACGCCATCACGCTGGATGTCCCGGACGCGGAGGTACTGCGCGGGCCCGACGCCAACTGGACGCTGGAGTTGCGGGCGGTGCTGCCGGTGGAGCAGTGGAACGCGGAGATCAGTCTGTTGACCGGGATGTGCGCGGCCCAGATCATGATCGACGGTCGGTACGGACTGCTCCGCACGCTGCCAGAACCCGATGCCAGGAGCATCGCCAAACTCCGCAGAGAGACTGCGGCGCTGGGAATCCCGTGGCTCGACGGCACCCCGCCCGGTGACGTGATCGCGGCTCTCGACGGGTCGAGGCCCGCGGACGCGGCCTTCCTGCAGGATGCGTTGATGCTGCTCCGCGGTGCCGGGTACACCCCGTTCGACGGTGATCCACCCCGGGACGTCGGGCACGCCGGCGTCGGCGCGCCGTATGCCCACGTCACCGCGCCGCTACGCCGGCTCTGCGACCGGTTCGCCACCGAGATCTGCCTGGCGCACACCGCCGGAAGACCGGTTCCCGACTGGGTACGGCAGCAGTTGACTTCCGTCGCGGAGATCATGCAGAAGTCGGATAGAACGGCGCACGATCTGGAACGCCGGTGCCGCGGCGCGGTGTCGGCATTCCTGCTGGCCGGCCGGGAGGGTCAGCGATTCACCGGCGTGGTGGTACAGATCGACGACCAGCGCGACCGCGCCACCATCGCCATCGAGGAGCCTCCGGTGCAGGCGCACTGCGACCGCGCCGGGCTCACCGAGGGCACATCGGTGACGGTCGAACTGGTGTCGGCCGATGCCCGGAACTACGTCGTCCGCCCGGTCGCCGGCTGACGACCGCAGCTGGCGTGGCAGGCTTGGTCCATGGGAGAAGAGATCGGGCAGCACACCCGGTGGTACTACAACGTGATCACCGGCAAGGTCGAGCGGGAGGGGGAGGGGAAGGGTACTGATCACCTCGGTCCCTACCCGTCGCGAGAGGCAGCGGAGAGCGCGCTGGCCGCGGTGCGCGCGCGGGAGAAACAGTTGTCGGACGAGGACGCCAGATGGTCGGGGAATGCCGATGCCTGACCGGGCGCTGATCCGGCGATGAACACACTTCGACCAACCCGGCCCAAGGATCTGACCTGGCTGGTGGCCCTCGCCGCCGCGCTGTGGGGGACCGACGCCATCTTCCGGCTGCCGCTGGCTCAGGGCACATCCGCCTCCACGGTGGTGTTCGCCGAGCACGCCATCCTGACCCTCGTGCTGATCCCGTTCCTGCCCGCTGCATGGCGGGCGTTCCGCCGGGCGAATCCGGCCGCCCGGTGGGCGGTGATCGCCATCGGCGCCGGCGCTTCGGCGATCGCCACCATGTTGTTCACCTTGGCATTCCGGTCCGGCGACCCGATCACCCCGGTGGTGATGCAGAAGTTGCAGCCGGTGCTGGCCATGGTCGGCGCAGCGTTCCTGCTTCGGGAGCGGCTTCGGCTGCGGTTCGCCTGGTTCGCCATCCCGGCCCTGGTCGGTTTCTGGCTGCTGGCCTTCCCCGACCCGATCCACATCAGCGTCAACCGGCTCCAGGTCGCCCTACTGGCACTGGGCGCGGCTGCGCTGTGGGCCGGTGGGACGGTGCTCGGCCGGCTGGTGTCGACAACCTTCACCCCCACCGAGCTGACGACGCTGCGGTTCTCCATCGGACTGCCGGCCAGCGCGATCGTGGTGGCCGTCACCGGTTCGCCGTGGTGGGTGCCGGACCTGAGATCCACCGGCGGGGTGGTGGCGCTGGCGCTGGTGGTCGGCCTGCTGGCGATGCTGCTCTACTACCGAGGGTTGCGACAGACACCGGCGTCCAGGGCGACGCTGGCAGAACTGGCATTCCCGTTGACGGCCGCCCTGGTCGGCATCGGCTGGTTCGATCACGTCCTGAATGCCGGCCAGTGGATCGGCGCCGGGCTGGTGGTGATCACCGTCACCGCCCTGGCCTGGCACGAGTCGACCAGCGGGACGCCTGCCGTTGCCGCCGGTCAACCCCAGATGCTGGTGACGACGGGAGCTCGGCCAGGTCACTGATCTGCGGGTGGCAAGATCGGATCATGTCGCATCTGCGCTGGACCGTCCGCTCGGGTCGGATTCGCCGGCGAACCGGTGCCCCGCTCCAGGCCAGGGCCCCGGTGCTGATCGGTGCGCTGATCGTGCTGGCCGGCTGCAGCTCGGCGGTCGCCGGTACCGCGTCCCCGGTGCGGACATCGAGCGGCGCAACCACATCCGCGGCCGCGGCCGCGGACATCGGCCCGATACCGAAAGGGCAGGAGCGGTATTACCGGCAGCAGTTGAGCTGGGAGTCCTGCGCCCAGTACGCCGAGACCGACACGGACAAGAAGACCTACGCGACACCCGGCGTGCGGTGCGCGCGGCTGAAGGTACCGGTCAGCTACGACAAGCCCGGGTCCGGAGATGTCACCATCGGGGTGCTGAAGGCGCCGGCGACCGGTGACGGAGCCGCCAGGATCGGGTCGGTGGTGTTCAATCCAGGCGGGCCGGGTGGTTCCGGGATGTCGACGGTCGGCCAGTTCGCCACCTATGGCCTGGGCGCGGACCTTAGGGAACGGTTCGATCTGATCGGGTTCGATCCGCGCGGTGTCGGCGCCTCCCGGCCGGTGATCAGCTGCCGTACCGGCGCCGAGTTCGACGCTGATCGGAAGGCCGATGTGCAGCCCAGGACCCCGGCTGATGTCGCCAAGATCAATGCCAGGGCGGAGCGTTCGGCGCACGAGTGCACCCAACGTACCGGCAAGGACGAAGGCATCGACGGTGCCACCTTTCTCGGCAGCATCGGATCCAGGGACGTCGCGCGGGACATGGACGTGCTGCGTGCGGCGCTCGGAGACCGCAAGCTCACCTATGTCGGCTACTCGGCCGGCACCCGGCTGGGCACCAGCTACGCCGAGCAGTTCGCCGGCAATGTTCGGGCGATGATCCTGGACGGCGCAATCGATCCGAACAGCGACGACGACACCCAGGTCATCGGTCAGGGCAAGGGTTTCCAGAACGCGTTCGTCGAGTTCGCACGGTGGTGCGCCGGCCAGCCGGACTGCGCCCTCGGCTCCGATCCGGCGAGTGCCACCCGGGGGTTCCAGCTGCTGGTCCAGCCTCTGCTGGACAAGCCGTTGCCGCTGCCGGACGGCAGGGTGCTCACCTACGACGACGCGACCACCGGCGTGGTCCAGGCGTTGTACTCCGACAGCTACCGGCAGACGCTGGCCAAGGGTTTGGCGGAGTTCGCGAAGGGCTCAGGGACCACGTTGATGCAGCTGGCGGACTCCTACTACGACCGGGACGCCTCCGGGCACTACTCGAACCTCATCGACGCCTTCACGGCGATCGGGTGCATGGACAACACCCGGCAGGATCCGGCGAAGACCGCCGAGGTGAACGCCAGGTATTTGAAGGCGGCGCCGTTCCTGGATCCCGGCTTCGTGCCGCTGCCCACCAAGACCGCCTGCGATTTCTGGCCGTCGCCGCCGACCATGACACCGCACTCGCCGAAAGTGCCGGGACTGGCGAAGGTGTTGGTCATCTCCACTGTCGGCGATCCGGCGACGCCGTATCAGGCCGGGGTGGAACTTGCCAAGGATCTGGGTGGCGCGCTGTTGTCCGTCGCCGGGTCACGGCACACGGCGTATCTCGGCGCCGGAATAGGGTGCGCGGACGCCGCGGGCACCGCGTATCTGGTGGATTTGAAGGCGCCCGTCGAGGGTGCCAAGTGCTGATCCATCGGCGCTGATCGGTCCGCCGTGATCCGGCTGCGGTGCCACGTGGTTGAGCCGCCCGCGCTGTACGGCTGAGCCGACCGATTATGCGGCCGAGCCGACCGATTATGCGGCCGAGCCGACCCGTTGTCCGGCTGCGTTGTTGGGCGGTGTTGTTGGGCTGTGTTGTTGGGCTGTGTTGTTGAGCTGCGGCTATTCGGCTGACCCGGCGGTATCCGCGTGCCACAAGTCCAGCAAACCGCGGAAGTGGGCGACGAATTTATCCTGTTCGTGGACCGGATAGGTCTTCCGGACGGTCTCCACCAGGAGGTCGTCGAACTCCTGGGAACCGATCCACTCGTGCACCATCTCCGGAAGGGACCCCAGCGTGCGGGAGCAGAACTCGCGGTACGCATCGGCTTCGAAGTACTCGTCGGACAGTTGGGCGTACCGTCCGAGCTTTGCGTTCCAGTTCAGGTGCGGGTCGTCGGCGACGTCGAACCATGTCCGGCTGTTGGTGTCGATCCGCGGCCGGCGCTCGGTGACGGTGCAGAAGATGCTCCAGGAGATCAGGTTCCGGATAGCCCACGGGAAGTAGTAGTGCAGCGAGGTGATCGCGATGTCGGGACAGGCATTGGCATAGTCGATGGGCTGCACCCGATCACCCGTGACCAACGTCTCGCAGGAATTGAACTCCCATCGGAAGAAGGCGTTGATCGTCCTGGACAGCGTGAGAACCTCCTGGCCTGCTTCGGGTGTCAGGAAATCGTGCGTCACTTCGTACCGGTCGTGCATCGGCAGCTCGGGCCGGAACTTCATCACCTGGGTCTCCGGCCCGATGGTCAGGGACCGGGCGAAGGCGTCGAAGCCGTCGACCGCGGCCTGCAGGTGCATGAGCATCTGGCCGGAGGCGTCGTAGGTCGTGTGCAGGGATTCGGTGTCCTGCACCCGGGACACTCCGCGCCATGCGCCTCCGTCGAACGGTTTCATGAACATCGGGAATCCGATTAGTCCGGCGACCTCGTCCAGGTCGAAGGGCACGTTGTAGGTGGACGCCGTATACGCCCACTTCTCGTGGTCGAGCGGATTCTTGTATGGCACCAGCACGGTGGCCGGGATGTCGAAGCCGAGCCGGATCATCGCGCAGTAGGCGGAGTGTTTCTCCATGGCCTGGAAGGTGAAAGGGTTGTTCAGCAGGTAGGTGTCGTTGACCAGGGCCGCCTTCTTCAGCCATTCGCGGGGATGGAAATACCACCAGGCCAGCCGGTCGATCACCACGTCGTGGCGGACCGGGTCCCGCAGGTCGAACGGTTCGATGGAGATGCGTTCGGTCCTCAGATGGTGTTTCTTCCCGCCGTGCTGGACAGTCCCCAACCGGCGGACAAGTGTCTCGAAGGCCCGTGGCCAGTCGTCCTCGGTGCCCAGTAGCAGACCGATCAGGTGGGTGGTGGCGTCCTTACCCGTCATGCAGGGATCCTCACACACCCCAGGGCTGTGATCAGCCCAGGGCCGGTAGGTACGTAGCCGCCTGGGCACGCCAACTCGGCCAGTCGTGCGGCCATTCGCCACCCCAGACGAACAGATCATGGTCGATCCCTTTGTCCCGCAATGCCTCTGCCAACGTGAGGGTGGAGGGCAGCGCGCCGGTGGTGTCCTCCCACTGACCCGACCCGACGACCAGGGTGATCCGGACCGCCGACCGCAGGTAGTCGAGATGGTCACCGCCGAGGCCGGGGACGAACTCCATCGGATTGGTGACGTAGAGATCGTCGGAGTGCTCCCCCCAGCCGCGCCAGGAACGGGGGTCGTAGTTGCCGGACATCCCCACGGCGTGCGGGAACAGGTGAGCGTGCCGCAGCGCGAACAGCGCTGCATGGAAGGCTCCCAACGAAGTGCCCGCCGTGGCAACATCGGTCCGGCCGGCGCAGTGTGCCACGATGAGCGGCAGCACCTGCTCGAGGATCCAGCTCTCGTAGGCCAGATGCGCCAGTGCCCTGTCCGGCAACGGTTTCCACGCCGCCGACCACGATTCGGCGTCGTAGCTCGGCACACAGAAGATCTTGATGCGGCCGTCGTCAACGGCGCCGCGGACGGCATCCAGCATTCCGTTCGCCACGAAGTCGTGCGGCGAGCCGGCTTCCGATGGGAACCACAACACCGGCCGCCCGTAGTGCCCGTGCACCACCACCTCGGCGGTTGAGGCACCCAGCTGGTGGGCATCGAGTGGGTAATACTCGGTGCGGGTCACGGGCTGTCGGCCCTCATGCCGATCTGGCCGGGCTCGGGCCGAGCGCGTCGATCAGCTCGTCGAGTCCCGGGGACCAGGCGTCCCGCCACCCGATCATGGTGTGCGCATCCGGCACGATCCCCGCGTCGACCGGATATCCCTGGAAGGTCAGCGCGCCGGCCATCTGCTCGTTGTTGGACCGGTTCTCCTCGATCGCACCGACGGTCATCAGCACCGGTATCGGGCGCACCTGCACCGGGAGGGCCGCGGTGAACGCCGCCACCGCGGCGCACACCTGAGCGAATTGCGGCCATGACGATTCCTGTGGATCGAGTTCGCCGGTGAAGAACGACCCGGACTGCAGGACCAGTGCGTCGAGGGCGTGAGGGTGCCGTCGGTGGGTCGTCAGCATCGCGACCGCGCCCAGACTGGCGCCGAGTCCCACCACCGCGGACGTGCTCACCCGGCTGCGCAACACCGGGATGACGGCTCCGCCGATGTGATCGGCGTAGTCCGGATCGGCTGCGTACCAGTCGTCCCGCCAGCCGATAGCGGGGTCCAGAAGAGCGACCCGCACCGGGCGTGGCTGGGCGCTGGCCCAGCTCAGCAGGCTGCCACGCTCGGCCATGTCGCTGCCGTCGTTGACCAGCAGCAGCGGAGCGGGCTCTTCGTGGTCGAGCCCGCCAGGGCTCAACAGCCGGATCGGCACCGGGGCAGCGAGGACACCGGGCGGGTCGTCGATCTCGACCAGTTCACCGTCGACCTCGGTGCCCAACCAGGTCGGCGGCCGGTAGTCGGGGAACCGGATCTCGGACCTGTCCCCGAACGGACCGGGCACCTGCAGCGGATTGGTCGGATCCGTCAGGTGCCGATCGGCGTCGGGCGTGTGCAGGGTGAGCTTGTACTCGAATCGGTGCGCAAGCGGGCGGGCCAGCGTCAACGTCCAGCCACCGCTGCCGTCGGCGGCGAAGGCGCCGGATCCGGGAAGCGTGAAGTCGACGTCCAGGTCCGCTCCGGTGACCGAGGGGTCGATCAATGCCGCGGGCAGGTGCCAGCTGACCGATTTGTCGGTGACGACCGGCCCGGCGTGCGGCGCGGTCCTCCCGGCAGCCGCCGCCCGGACGACCTCCGCTGCTGGCATCGGATCAACGTACCGGGCCGGGCCCGGCCATCCATCCGCGCAGTAGGGCGGACATCGCGCTGGTGTAGCTGCGCCTGCCGGCTGCGGCGTCCTGATCCAGGAACTGCAGCAACTCAAGGGACACGAAGCCGTGCACCGCCGACCACAGCGCGACGCTGAGCTGTGCGGCGGTGACCCCGGGGACCGCCCGGCCGGACGCGATGAGTCGTGCGGTGCGTTCTCGAGCGGCCGCATGGTGCGAAGCGCCGGCTGCGGATCCAGGTCTGCGGGCAGGTGATTGCCCAGTGCGCCGGCGAACATGACCGCATACAGATGCGGGTGGTCGAGCGCCCAGTCCCGGTAGGTGTGCGCCAGCGCCATCAGGCGGCGTTACCAACTGATCATCCGAGTGGAGACGACGATGGCCTCGGCAGGACAGAGCAGTACAACGGGGCCGGGACACGGCGGCACCGAGCGCGGAACCGGTCACCGCCTTCCTGATCGGCATGCGGTTCAACCGCTGGTGGAAGGTGCGATCGTGGCTGCCGGTGTTCACCGCGATACCGGGGATGATCCGTCAGCTGGCGGGCGATCCGTCGTCGGGTCTGCTCGGATACCAGCTGTGGCTGGGGCGGACCAACATTCTGCTGAGCTACTAGCGCAGCGCCGACGACGTGGTGCGGCTCGCCCGCGATCCGGACCTGGCTCACCTGCCGGCGTGGCGGTTCTTCAACGCAACGGCCGGCGGTGGCGGCGACGTCGGGGTATGGCACGAAACCTATGTGGCGCAGCCGGGAATGCGCGAGGTGATCTATGTAAACATGCCGCCGTTCGGATTGGGCAAGGCCGTCGGCACCGAGCGGGTCGGTAACGGGAGCGCCACCGCCGTACAGCGCATGCGGGGTGGCGACGCGAAGATTCCCGCGGTTCCGGAGTGACCGGCGCTCACCGATGGACCTGCGCTGACCGATGGACCCGGCGCTGACCGGAGTGACCGGCGCTGACCGATGGACCGGCGCTGACCGATGGACCGGCACTGACCGGACGGAACGGCACTGACCGGACGGACGGCACTGACCGGACGGACCGGCACTGACCGGACGGACCGGCACTGACCGGACGGACCGGTGGTGCCGGACGGACGCTGAGCAGCGGCATGGCGTAATGCGGCGGCAACACGACGCTCCTAGGCTTGTCACATGGAACGTCAGCAGCAGTTCGTTCTGCGGACCCTCGAGGAGCGGGACATCCGATTCGTTCGGCTGTGGTTCACCGACGTCCTGGGATACCTGAAGTCGGTCGCGGTGGCGCCCGCCGAGTTGGAGGGCGCGTTCGCCGACGGGATCGGGTTCGACGGCTCGGCGATCGAAGGGTTCTCCCGGGTGCACGAGTCCGACATGATCGCCAAACCGGATCCTTCGACCTTCCAGGTGTTGCCCTGGGAGGCGGCCGAGGGCCGCTCCTACTCGGCCAGGATGTTCTGCGACATCGCGATGCCGGACGGATCGCCGTCCTGGGCGGATCCGCGGCACGCTCTCCGCAGGGTGATGGGCGAGGCCGCGGCGATGGGCTTCACCTGTTACGTCCATCCGGAGATCGAGTTCTTCCTGCTCAAGGACCTGCCGGACGACGGCTCACCCCCGGAGCCGGCCGACCGTGGCGGCTTCTTCGACCAGGCATCGCACGACGCGGCCCCGCACTTCCGGCGGCGGGCCATCGACACCCTTGAGGCGATGGGCATCTCGGTGGAGTTCTCCCACCATGAGGGCGCTCCTGGCCAGCAGGAGATCGACCTTCGCTACGCCGACGCGCTCACGATGGCCGACAACATCATGTCGTTCCGGTATGTGGTCAAGGAGGTGGCGCTCACCCAGGGAGTGCGCGCTTCCTTCATGCCCAAGCCCTTCCCGGATCAGCCCGGATCGGCGATGCACACCCACTTCTCACTGTTCGAGGGGGAAACCAATGCCTTCCACGATGCCGACGGCGAATACCAGATGTCGGTCACCGGCAAGGCGTTCCTGGCCGGTGTGCTCAAGCACGCACCAGAGATCACCGCCATCAGCTGCCAGTGGGTGAACTCCTACAAGCGGTTGGTGATCGGTGAGGAAGCACCAACCGTGGTGTCGTGGGGGCAGGCGAATCGCTCGGCGCTGGTGCGGGTACCGAACTACTCGCCCGGACGCTCCTCGAGCCAGCGGATCGAGTTCCGGCTACCGGACTCCGGGTGCAATCCCTACCTGATGTTCGCGGCGGTGATCGCCGCCGGACTGCGCGGCATCCGGGACGGCTACGAACTGCCCGCCGAGGCGGGGGAGGACGTGTCGCTGGTGTCGGACGCGGAACGCCGCGCCCTGGGCTACGCCAAGCTGCCCGGCTCCCTTGAGGCCGCTCTGACGGTGATGGAAGACTCGGAATTGCTCGCGGAAGCATTGGGGGAGCACGTATTCGACTTCTTCCTGCGTAACAAGCGGACCGAGTGGGAAGCCTATCGGCGCCAGGTGACGCCGTACGAACTGCAGCGCTACCTGTCACTCTGATCTCTCGAGACCGGCGAGGATCAACTTCGCCGGCGAGGACTTGTTTGGCTCGTTGCGCCACTTCAGTCACATGTTGGTCGATGTTGATCCTCGCGGGGTTCGGCGCGGTGGCCAGAGCCGTCAATTGCGCGGCTGCGCCGGATCCCGACCCGGTAGCGTCCCGGGGGGTGAGCGACGCCAGGTATTCCGTCAGCCAGTACGAAGATGCGCACAGCTTCGCGCAAACTGTCCAGCCGCTGATCGCCATCGACCGGGCTCGGTCGACGATCGCTGCGACAGTGCTGCACGGCGTGATTGCCGCACCTGACGACGAGCATCTTCCGGTCTTGGTGGTTGCCAGGGATGGCGCCGAGCCGGTCGGCATCGCGCTGGCCGGTGCATCGGCCGCCGGCAGCGCTCTGGTGACCCAGCTGATGTCGGAACGACTGTCAGCCGAAGAGCGCTACGACGTCGGGACACTGCTCGCCTCTGCGTTCCTCGGCCTCGATCCGCCGCCGGCGGTGGTGAACGGACCGGCCGACGACAGCCGAGCTTTCGCCGCCGCCTACTGCGCCGCGGCCGGCGGCAGTTTCGACGATCACATGGGGTTGTTGCTCTACCGGCTCGGCGAACTGATCGATCCGGTCGGCGTCAGCGGCTCGGCGCGCGTTGCCCAGATCCAGGAGCCGCAGGATCTGGAGTTGCTCGGCCGCTGGCGGATGAAGTTCGCCCAGGCGACAGGGGGCTTCCCGCCGCTCACCGAACCCGACCCGGAGGGTGCCCGGCTGGCCGCGGAACGCGGTGCCACCTCATTGTTCTGGACGGTGGACGGCTCGCCGGTGGCCTGGGCTGCGCATTCGGCGGTGATCGCCGAGATGGCACGGATCGGCCCGGTCTATACGCCGGAACCGCTGCGCGGCAAGGGATATGCGGCGGCGGTGACGGCCGCGGCCGCCCGTTCCGCCCAGGCGGCCGGTGCTCGCCACGTGGTGCTGTTCACCGATGCCGCCAATCCCACGGCGAATTCAGGCGGTCGTTGCAACGACGGGTGATTCTGGGTCAAACAGTAGACGCTGCATGGCTTGTGCGGGTGTGATGCCGCCGAGTGTTTTGCGGGGTCGGTCGTTGAGCTCGGTGGCCACCT
>JAABUR0100000793.1_pt1 | contig 63434 bp, 48 predicted proteins | sample 5560091 | NCBI WGS metagenome assembly JAABUR01 (sample SAMN10711879, study PRJNA513375) | rock metagenome | isolation source: Antarctica rocks | place: Antarctica: Victoria Land, University Valley sud
ATTCACCTTGAAAGTGCCCCATCTGACCGGTCCTGGAAACCTTCGCAAGTTCCATTATCCGTTACCAGACAGGCACTTTCGCTACTTCAAGCCAGGGTGTCGCACCAGACCGCGTGAAAAGTTCAGGCTAGAGGACTAGGCGAATTGTGGGTGGCTTCTTTCACTGCGACCACATCAGTGATTCCGTTATCGGTCTATCAGTTAACAGTGTGTGGCGGCAGTTATCGCGCCGACCACCAGGGCCGCCCAAGAACCGCGCTACCCGGGTGTTGATCCACTGGTCAACCAGCGCTGTCACCGAGTACTTCACCGTCTGATCCGTCCAGGTGGGGTCACCGACACCCGGGTGATCGGCGTCGGGGTGACCCCCGGCTGATTGCCCCAAGTGATCGAGCTGTTCCAACCGGCCGCCGCCTGATGCACCACCGTATCCATGACTGCGCCGCTGGTCACGGACTTCTGGGTCATCACCAACTCGGCGTCGGTGACCACCGCGTCCAACGGCACCGGGGAGTTACTGGTGTTGATGTCACCGAACTTCAGGTAGACCCGCCGGGTGTACGCGGTGGACCCGTAGTTCAGGGCGTTGTCGGTGCCGGTGTTCGAGGCGCACAACTGAGGATCCGCCGGCGGCGCGCCGGTGCCCGGGTTGGTGACATAACAGCCCAGACTGGACGGGGTGCTGCCGAAGGTGGTCGAGGGGTCAACAGCACCGGGAACACCCGATCGGCCGACGCCAGCCAGCCCTTGTCGATCACCGTGGTCACCGTCCACGACGGCGCCGCACCGCCCAGCACATACCGGGCGTGAACGGTGGAGGTATTGGTGTCCGGGTTCGGTGAGGAATCGGTCAACACCGGGGCCGGAAGCCCGCCCACCACTTCCCCTGTCGCGTTCCGGATCGGGATCGCACCGGACGGATCCACCCCGCCCAGGGTGTAGCCGGGCGTCAACGTCACCGACTGGGTGAAACTCGACGCGGAATCCGGCGATGCCAGCCGGAAGGACTGCTCCAGGGTGCTCGGCCGCACCGTGAACAACTCATCCACCCCCGGGAAAACACCCTGGTAGACCGCCGACTCCCCCGACGCCCGGGCGGCCACCTGTCCCGCGTTCTGCACCCCCGGCCCGGTGGCGGTCTGCAGCACCGACGTCACCGTCAGCCCGTCCTTGCCCGCCACCACCGGGCCGCCGGAAACCGCGGGCAGCGCCACCGAATAGTCATCCGCCCGGTTCCTCAACAACCCGTCCAGCCCGGCCACCAGAGTGTTGTCAATCCTCTGCCAGCCGCCGTCCTCATCGTCGAGGCGATCACCGCGCGTCGGGCCCTGGCTCGCCCACTCCCGTCTGCACGGCCGGGTCAGACACGCCCGCGGGTCAGCCCCGCCGCCGGGCGATCTGTGTCATCTCTGCGCGGGAGGTCACCTTCACCCGTTCCCGTTCGGCGACGGTTCCCGATGCCGAAAAGGCCTGGCCGAGCGAGCGTTCGTGGGCGTCGAGCCGATCCCAGCCGTCGAAATCGGTGACGTGCACACCCTTGTCGGCCAGCATCCGCGCGACGGCGGCCCGATCCCGCTGCGGTGCCCGCCGCAGGTGTGGGGCATCCTCGAGCAAGTGCGCGACGGTCTCGGCGGCGTCGGACTTGGTGTGCCCGATCAAGCCGACCGGACCGCGCTTGACCCAGCCGGTGGCATAGATCCCCGGCAACGGTGCACCGTCCAGGTCGATCACCCGTCCGGCCTCGTTGGGGAGCACCAACTTCGCGGTGTCGAACGGTAGGTCCTCGATCGGCTCGGATCGGTACCCGACCGCGCGGTAGACAGCCTGCACCCCCCAGTCCGTGAACTCGCCGGTACCACGGACGTTGCCGTCGCCCGTCAGCTCCATCCGCTCGGTCCGCAGGCCGGTCACCTGGCCGTCATCGAAACCGAGCACCTCGACCGGCTTGGCCAGGAAGTGGATGTGGACCCGGCGGTGCGGGCCGGGCGTGGGATCACGCAGCGCCCATTCGCTGAGGATGTCCACCACCATCCGCTGTGCCTTGGCGGCGTTGATCGCATCCTCCGAGCCGGCGTCGAACTCCATCCCGGCGGGGTCGACCACCACCTGCACGTTCGGCGACCGGTCGAGGTCGCGCAGCTCCACCGGGGTGAACTTGGCCTGCGCCGGACCCCGGCGGGCGAACATGTGCACGTCGGTGACGGCGGAGTCCGCCAGCGCCGCGTGCACGTGCGGCGGGATCTCGGTGTACAGCAGCTCGTCGCCGGTCCGGGCCAGGATGCGGGCGACGTCGAGGGCGACGTTGCCGACGCCGATCACCGCGACGGAGTTCGCAGCGCTGAGGTCCCACACCTGGTCGCGATCGGGGTGCGAGTCGTAGAACGCGACGAAATCGGCGGCGCCGTGCGAGCCGCTCAGTTCGACGCCGGGGATGGACAGGTCGCGGTCCCGTTCGGCGCCGGTGGCGAAGATGATCGCGTCGTAGAACTCCCGCAGTTCGTCGACCTTCACATCGACGCCGACATGCACGTTGCCGAAGAAACGGATCCGGTCGTTCTCCATCACCCGGTGCAGCGCTACGATGATCTGCTTGATCCGCGGATGATCCGGCGCGACGCCGTATCGGATCAGACCGTACGGGGTCGGCAGCCGATCGAAGACGTCAACCGTGATGCCGGCGTCGTGCTTGGCCAGGGTGTCGGCGGCGTAGATGCCCGCGGGCCCGGCACCGACGACGGCGACGCGCAGCGGTGAATCTGCACAACCGATCGAGGTGGCGGGATCCATGGCGGCGGCGGGATCTGACGTGCTGTCGGGCATACGGGAAGGTTCTCCTTCTGGGGCGATCACGCCAGAATACCCGCACAGAGGCGCTCTCCGGCCGGCTGTGACCACCGCCGCACCCGGGTTGACCTGGGTAAACAAACCTTCGGGAACAATCACCACCGCAGTTCCCGGGGTGATCAGCTGTAGCCGGAATCAACGGTCGAGCCGACCTTCCGGCGAGATCAGCTCGACCGTCGGAAAGTAGGTGCGATACCGAGTTGCGTCTCGGGTGAGCAACTGCAGTCTCGCGACTGCTGCATGGGCGCCGATGTAGAAGTCGGGGAGCGGCGATGTCCTGGCCCCGCCTCGTCGTCGATAGGCCCGGAAGGCTTGTCCGGCAAGGAATCCGGCGTCATAAGGTAACTGGGAGCGCTCGAAGATCTCCCGAGGAAGCGCGGTGTCGAGATCCTCGATCCGGTCGAATCCGATTGAAATCTCGGCGTAGATCAACTGATTGACGAGGATCCGTCCGCGTCGGGCGGCTGCCGCCAACTGAGACGACGACCACTCGCACCAGGTCGGGTCTTGGGTCGCCACATCGAGCAGGACGTTGGAATCGACCACAGTAGCGACGGCATCAGTCACGGGTCATCGCCATGATCTGCTCGGTTGTCAACCCCCGCCGCGCTTGGCCCCTGAGTCCACGGACCGCCCGTTCGCCGCGATCATCCGGCGAGGTGCGGGCAACTATCTTCACCTCGCCGCCGTCTTCGATGAAGTCGACCTCGACATCGGGCAGCAGACCGTGCCGATCCCGGATCTTCTGCGGGATCGTGACCTGGCCTTTCGACGTGATACGCATCTCGCCAAGCTTACTCTTACTCGTCGTAGTAAGAATCCGGTTGTGACGATGCGTTGATCAACCCGCTCAGTAGGCGCTACCGCCCGACAAGGCCACCGCTCCGGTGGGGTGCCAGACCGACTTGGTCTCCAGGAAGGCCCGCAGCCGGGCGGTACCCGGCGGGCGGGTGAAGTCGCCGGACCGGCGACCGGACGGAACGAAGACCCGCTTCACGGTCCCGGCGGCCGCCTTGCCCAGCTCGGTCCGCAGATCGTCGTCGCACCCGGTCAGGTCGAGGGTGTTGACGTCGGCGTGGGCGGCCAGATGCGGCATCACCTCCGCGGCGTCGCCGGTCAGGATGTTCACCACTCCGCCCGGAAGATCCGAGGTGGCAAGGACTTCGGCGAAGGCCATGGCCGGCAACGGCCGCCCGGTGGAGGCGATCAGCACCAGCGAGTTGCCGGACGTGATGATCGGAGCGATCACACTGATCAGGCCGAGCAGTGAGTCCTGCTGCGGTGCGACGGCGGCCACAACTCCGGTCGGCTCCGGGACGGTGAACGAGAAGTAAGGCCCAGCAACCGGATTGGCACCGCCGAAGACCGAAGCGATCTTGTCTGTCCAGCCGGCGTAGTGCACCAGCCGGTCGACCGCGGTGTCGACGGCGGCGGCCGCCCGCCGGTCACTGATGCCTTCCCCGGCGGCGACCAGCTCGACGAATTGCGCCCGGCGACCCTCAAGCATCTCGGCGATCCGGTACATCACCTGGCCGCGGTTGTACGCCGTTGCCCCCGCCCAGCCTCCGAATGCCTTGCGAGCAGCCACCACAGCGTCCCTGGCGTCCTTGCGTGAGCCCTGCGCCGCATTTGCCGCGAAGGCGCCGCCAGCGTCACAGACCTGGTACGTCCGGCCGCTCTCACTGCGCGGGAACGCGCCGCCGATGAACAGCTTGTACGTCTTCGCGACGGTGACCCGCGGCAGGTTCGCCCCGTCCGACGTGCCGGGCATCTCAGTCCTCCCCGTCGATGTCGAGGTAGGCGGCCAGACCGCTGCGGCCACCCTCCCGGCCGAAGCCGGATTCCTTGTAGCCGCCGAATGCGGCGCTCGGATCGAACCTGTTGAAGCTGTTGGCCCACACCACCCCGGCTCGCATGGCCTGCGCCATGCCGAGGATCCTGGATCCTTTCTCGGTCCAGATGCCGGCGGACAGGCCGTAGGGCGTGTTGTTGGCCTTGGCGACCGCCTCGTCCGGGGTGCGGAAGGTGAGCACCGACAGCACCGGGCCGAAGATCTCGTCCCTGGCGATCCGCATCGACTGCGAGACCTCGCTGAAAACCGTTGGCGGGAAGAAGAAACCGCGGTCCGGGAGCGGGCAGGGCGAGGTCCACCGCTCAGCTCCCTCGGCGTCTCCCGCCTCCACCAGGTTGCGGATCCGCGCCAGCTGCTCGGCGGAGTTGATCGCGCCGACGTCGGTGTTCTTGTCCATCGGGTCGCCGATCCGCAGCGTCGACACCCGATCGTGCAGCTTGGCCAGCACCTCGTCGGCCACCGATTCCTGTACCAGTAAACGGCTTCCGGCGCAACACACGTGGCCCTGATTGAAGAAGATGCCGTTGACGATGCCCTCGACGGCCTGATCGATCGCGGCGTCGTCGAAGACGATGTTGGCCGCCTTGCCGCCCAACTCCAGGGTGATCTTGCGCCCGGTACCGGCCAGTGATGCCTGGATCTGACGGCCGACATCGGTGGAGCCGGTGAACGCAACTTTGTCGATACCCGGGTGGTTCACCAGCGTCCGGCCGACATCGCCGGCGCCGGGCAGGACGTTCACGACTCCCGGTGGAAGCTCGGCGTCGGCGATGATCTCGGCCAGGACCAGGATCGACAGCGGTGTGGTCTCCGCTGGTTTGATCACCACGGTGTTGCCGGCGGCCAGCGCCGGGGCGATCTTCCAGGCCGCCATCAGGAGCGGGAAGTTCCACGGAATTACCTGGGCGGCAACACCCAGCGGTCTTGGGTCGGGCCCGAAACCGGCATGCTGCAGCTTGTCCGCCCAACCCGCGTGGTAGAAGAGGTGTGCCGCCGCGGTGGGCACGTCGACGTCGCGTGATTCGCGGATCGGCTTGCCGTTGTCCAGGGTTTCGACCACCGCCAACTCGCGGGACCGCTCGGCGATGCCCCGAGCGATCCGGAACAGGTACTTGCCCCGTTCGGCGCCCGGCATCGTCGACCAGACATCGTCATAAGCCTTGCGGGCCAGCGATACTGCGGTGTCCACGTCGGTTGCCGACGCTGTCGAGACCACCGACAGCCCGGCTTCGGTGGCCGGGTTGATGGTCTTCAGGTCGTCCCCGGAGCCGTCGACGAACTTGCCGCCGACGAACATCTGGTACCGCTCCTTCACCCTTCCGATCGCCGGGGATTCGGGCGCCGGGGCGTACTCCCACTCGAACGGCGTGCTGCTGGTCGGCATCAGTGGACCGTCACCTTTCAGTCGACAGTGACATAGTCGGGACCGGAGTAGTGGCCCTGGGTCTGTGCCCGGCGTTGCATCAGCAGGTCGTTGAGCAGGCTGGAGGCACCGAACCGGAACAGGAACGGGTCCAGCCACTGCGGCCCGGCAACTTCGTGCACCGCCACCAGGTGGCGGATCGCGTCCTTGCTGGTGCGGATGCCGCCGGCCGCTTTCACCGCCCGCAGTTCGCCGGTCTCGTTGCGCCAGTCCCGCACCGCCTGCAGCATCACCTGGGTGACCGGCAAGGTGGCGGCGGGGGAGATCTTTCCGGTCGAGGTCTTGACGAAATCAGCGCCGGCCAGCAGCGCCAGCCAGCAGGCCCGGCGCACGTTGTCGTAGGTGGCCAGCTCGCCGGTCTCCAGGATCACCTTCAACCTGATGGGACCGTCCGAGCTGATGGGACCGTCCGAGCCGCAGGCGTCTTTCACCGCGACGATCTCGTCGAAGACCTTGCCGTAGTTGCCGGCCAGGAACGCGCCACGGTCGATCACCATGTCGACCTCGGTGGCGCCGGCGTCGATCGCGTTCCGGGTGTCGGCCAGCTTCACATTCAGCGAGGCTCGACCGGAGGGGAAAGCGGTTGCCACCGAGGCGATCCCGACGCCGCTGCCGCGCAGGTGCTCGGCGGCGGTGGCCACCAGGTCGGGATAGACGCAGACGGCGGCGACGGATGGGACGTCCGGATCGTCGGGGTCGGGTCGCCGCGCCTTGGCGGCCAGCGAGCGGACCTTGCCGGCTGTGTCGGCTCCCTCGAGCGTGGTCAGGTCGACCATCGAGATGGCCAGGTCGATGGCGGCCAGTTTGGAGGCCTTCTTGATCGATCGGGTGGCCAGCATCGCCGAGCGGGACTCGACGCCGACCGGATCGACCCCCGGCAGCCCGTGCAGGAACCGCCGAAGGCTCGACTCGTCGACCACCGCGTCCGCCAGATGGGCCGGCAGCAGGATGGGATCATGAGCCGTCGCGGCGCCGAGCGCGGTGGCCGACGCCGTGCTCGCCGAAAAGGGCGCCCGTGCCCCAGTGGCCGTGCCAGCGTCTGTGCTCATCGCCTCATCCTATGGCGGCGAGGCGCGGTGCGGTCGGGGACGTCCATGACGGATCATGCCTGAGGCTCCGTCGCGTGTCGGCCGGGCGCGCCCGCCGCGGCCACGGATACAGTGGCGGCATTCATCCGGCGGCCCGGTTCGCGGTCGTTACTGTCCGGGGGGCAGCGATGACGTCGCATGTGCGGGCCGAAGGGCCCGGTGCCGCCACGCCGGCGCCTGTCGGCCGGCCATCGTCCGCCGTCTACCAGTCGCGTCGGCGGGCGGTGCTGGTAATCGGCGCCGCCGCAGGGGTGGGGTTGATCGTCAAGATCCTGCTGAACGCCACCTCGTTCGGTACCGCCGACGTGTGGCATTGGTTGGACTTTGCTCAGGCCACTCGCGAATACGGCCCGATCGACGTCTACAGCTATCCGTTCGACCGGATTCCGATACACCGCCGGAGCTCGTTCTACAACCACCCGCCGCTGATCGGCTACTACCTCGAGCTCATCAACGGCCTGGACAACGTCGGCGTCCCCCTGCGGTTCTCCATTCGACTGTTCTCCAGCTTGGCCGACATCGCCAGCGCATTCATCGTGTTCGCCATCGTCCAGCGGCGCGCCGATACGCGGCTGGCCACGATGGCCGGCGTGGCGATCTCACTCAGCCCGATCCTGGTGATCATTTCCGGCTTCCACGGCAATACCGACCCGGTCTTCGTCATGTTCGCCCTGCTGGCCGCGTACCTACTGGTGGATCGACGCCGACCCGGTTGGGCGGGTCTGTGCATGGCGATCGCTCTGGGGATCAAGATCGTCCCGGTGGTGGCGATACCGGCATTGTTGGTGTGGGCCTATCGAGCCGGCCGACCGGTGCTGCTGCGATTCGCCGGAGCACTGGTCGGGGCCTCCGCTCTGTGGTGGGTTCCGGCATTGGCGCTGCAATGGCGGCACGTGATGGGCCAGGTCCTCGGTTACGCGGGGGTGAACCCGCACAGCTGGGGTCTGGATGGGCTGTTCACGATGGTCGGTCTGCAGGGTGTTGCGGGCTTCGTCGAGGGGCCGGCTCGGCTGTTGATCGTCGCGGCTTGTGCCCTGTTGCCCGCGTGGCTCAGCTGGCGCCGCCCATCGATCGCCCTGCAAGCGGCGGCGCTGTCGCTGCCGATGTTCCTGCTGCTGACGCCGACCTTCGGCACCCAGTACATCGTGTGGGCGGCAGCCCCGTTGTTGGTCGCTGTGCCGCGGTGGGGCGTGGTGTGGAACCTCATCGCAGGAACCTGGTTGTTCTGGATCTACGATCGGTGGAACCGCGGCCTGCCGTGGCGAGAGGCCGAAGGCGGGCTCGTCCCGTACACCGTGCCACAGTTGTGGACGGGACTTCTGGTATGGCTGTGTCTAGGCGTCGGTGTGGTGGTGGCCGCGCGGGATCTGCTCGGGGCGGGCCGATCGTCACGCAGTCGCCCCGGGCCTGCGGGTGCACGACACCGATCTCCGGACGGGCCGCCGGGACCTCCCGATGCCGTGACCGCCCCGATCCCGATCGTGGACAACCGATGACCGACAACGACGAGGGGGACGTGACCGTCATGACACCCAGCAGCTCAGCGGCGCCGACCGGCGCGGCATCTAGGACAGCTGCGGTCACCGGCACCGGCCCGGCCGCGGGGCTCCTGCGCATCGGGATCGCTGTCGTCGCCTACAACGCGGCCACCTCCCTGGTGAAGACCCTGGACCGTATCCCGGAGGACTTCCGCGGCCGCATCACCGAGATCATCATCTGTGACGACGCCAGCGACGACGACACCTTCCTGCTCGCCGGGGAATGGGCGGCCCGTCCGGACACGCCGCCGACAGAGGTGCTGCGGCACACCAAGAACCTGGGGTACGGCGGCAACCAGAAGGCCGCCTACCGGATGGCCATCGAACACGGGCTGGATGTGGTGGTCCTGCTGCACGGCGACGGCCAGTACGCCCCGGAATGCCTGTCCCAGATGATCGCCCCGTTCGAGAGCACCGACTGTGCGGCGGTTTTCGGCTCCAGGATGATGATCCCCGGCGCCGCCAAACAGGGTGGGATGCCGGCCTACAAGCGCGTCGGCAACCGCATTCTGACTGCGTTCGAGAATCGCGTCCTCGGTTCAGATCTCACCGAGTTCCACTCCGGATACCGCGCCTACCGCACCTCGATGCTCGAGCAGATCCCGTTCGACGCCAACAGTGACGGGTTCGACTTCGACACCCAGATCATCGCCCAAGTCCTGCATGCCGGCGGACAAATCACCGAGATCTCCATCCCGACTTACTACGGCGACGAGATCTGCTATGTGAACGGCATCAGGTACGCCAAGGACGTGGTGACCGATGTGCTGGAATACAGGTTGGCGCGCAGCGGTTTCGGCGTGTCCGAGTGGGTACCCGCTCCACAGGAGTACGCCTTCAAGGAGGGCGACGGTTCCTCGCACACCATCATGCTGGAAATGCTCGCCGGCTCCCCACCTGCCCGCATCCTGGACCTGGGATGTTCCGGCGGGCTGCTCGCCGAGCAACTCCGAAACGCCGGGCACTACGTCGTCGGGGTGGACAACCTGGAGATCCCCGGCGTGCGCGATCGCACCGACGAGTTCTATCTGGGCGACCTGGAAGCCGGGCTTCCGGCCGAAGCCGGGAACGACTTCGACGTCGCCATCGCCGGCGATGTGATCGAGCACCTTGCCCGTCCTGGCAAGACACTCGCCGGCATCCGCGACGCGCTCAGGCCCAACGGGAGGTTGCTGCTGTCGGTGCCCAACTTCGCGCACTGGTATCCCCGGTTTCGTGTCTTCTTCGGCCTGTTCGGATACGACCGGCGCGGCATCCTTGACAACACCCACCTGCGGTTCTTCACCCGCAGGGTGCTGTGCGGGCAGGTGCGGGACGCCGGGTTCGACGTCCTGGACGAGCGGTGGACCGGGTTGCCGCTGGGTGCGGTGGTCGGTGGGTCGCGGCTGTCAGTGATCCGCCGGATCGATGCGGCGCTGGTGCGCGCTCGGCCCACGTTGTTCGGCTACCAGATGGTGATGTGCCTGACCCCCCACGCCGCGCAGACCATCAGGGCGGATCTGCTCGGCGAAGAGGCCCGCGGATGACGCTGACGCGGATGGCGGTGCTACTGGTCGCCGTCGCACTGGCAGCCACCGGCCAACTGTTGCTGAAACACGGCATGACGGCCGCGACCGAGTCGTCCAAGGAGACCGGCCGGTCGCTGCTGCGGGCCGCCGTGACCTCGCCCTGGGTGATCGGCGGCCTGGTGGTTTTCGCAGTGTCGGCGGTGTTCTGGTTGATCACCCTCTCGACGGTGCCGCTCAGCGTTGCCTACCCGTTCAACGCCCTCGGCTATCTGGTGATCCTCGGTGCCAGTGTGCTGGTGCTGCACGAACGGGCGAGCATCTGGACCGTGCTGGGTACCTGCCTGGTGGTCGGCGGGCTGATCGTGGTGGTCAGTACGGCGCAGGGAACATCCTGACGGAGGTATGACCTCCGGGCTCGCGCGTCGGGTGAGAAGTCGGGTAAGGATGACGCATGCCAGCACCCTTCGAGATTCCCGCCGGGTTGGACGTCACCGTTGTCGACCACCCATTGGCGGCGTCGCGATTGTCGATCATGCGCGATGCCCGCACCGACAACGCCACCTTCCGCGGCGCGCTACGTGAGCTGACCCTGATGTTGATCATCGAGGCGACCCGCGATCTGGCCACCGAACGGGTGCAGATCCACACCCCGGTGGCCCGCACCGATGCCACCAGGCTGGTCAATCCGCCGCTGCTGGTGCCGGTGCTGCGCGCCGGCCTGGGAATGGCCGACACGGCGCATGCCCTGATTCCGGAATCCCAGATGGGTTTCGTCGGGATGGCCAGGGACGAACAGACCCACGAGCCGACGCCGTACATGGAGTCGCTGCCTGCGTCGTTGGCCGGCCGTCCGGTGTTCGTCCTGGATCCGATGCTGGCCACCGGCGGCTCGATGGTGCACACCATCAAACTGCTGGTGGACCGGGGCGCCACCGAGGTGACGGCGGTGTGCGCGCTGGCGGCGCCCGAGGGACTGCTACGACTGGCGGGGTCCGGGCTGCCGGTGCGGGTGGTCACCGGATCGGTGGACGAACGGCTGAACGATTCGGCATACATCGTGCCCGGGCTGGGTGACGCGGGGGATCGTCAGTTCGGCGCCGTCTGAGCGGCCGGTTCGGGAAGCCCGCTGACCGGATCACTCCTGGCGTGCAACCTCTGACCGTCCGGGAACCGTCCCCTTGACGAGCCAGTTGGCGGCAGGAAGGACATCATGATCAACCGAATCATCGTCCGCGCGGGGCTGGGAGCGGCCCTCGCCGTTGTCGTGCTGGGCGCGGCCGCCTGCGCGACCGACGTCCAGCCCGGCGCCGGCGGGAGCGGACGCAGTCCGGCGAGTTCCAGCAGCTCGAGCGCGTCCGGTGCTGCCGGCGACGCCGGCACCGCGAACAACCGGGGCACCTCGAGCACCGCAGAATCGGGCAGCGTCGATGCCACTGCCGTCGATTCCACTACTGCCGTCGATGCCACTACTGCCGTCGATGCCACTGCCGTCAGGTCCACTACTGCCGTCGATGCCACTACTGCCGTCGATGCCACTACTGCCGCGGAGGGCTCAAGGACTGCCCCTCCGATCTACACACCGCCCACCGGCGCCTCCACCGCATCCGGTGCTGGTCGGACGCCATCCGCCGGCGATGCCACGCCGATCCAGACCGGGCTGGACGGCTACCGGTTCCGCGCCGTCAGCATCACCGGGCGGACCCTGGTTCCCGGTACGTCGCTCAGCATCGGGTTCGCGAATGGCACGGTGTCGTTGAACGCCGGCTGCAACAGCGGGCGTGGTGCGCCGGTCTTCGCTGGAGCGACGTTCGCCGTCCGGGAGATGGTCACCACCATGATGGCATGCCGCGAGGACAGTGGCGGCAACGCCATCATGAACCAGGAGAGCTGGTATCTGGATTGGTTGACCCAGGGCGTCGGCTGGAAGCTGGACGGCACCGACCTGGTGCTGAGCGGGCATGGCGTCACCGTCACCCTCGCCCGGCTGGGCTCGGCGGATCGGCTCGACACTGCTGCCGCGTCGAGCAGTACCTCCGCGACCAACACAGCGGCGAGCACCACCGCGCCAGGCAGCAGCCCCGACGAGCCGACCGCCGCCACCCCCGGCACCCTCGTCCGGCCACGACCGCCGTCCTCGAACACGACCATGTCGCCGAAAACGCAGCGACCCGGTGATTCGATTCCGATCCAGCCGACCGGATGAGCTGATCCCGTGCGCCGCCGGAGTCTTCGCCGGAGTTCGCTCCGATGGAAAGCCGTCGGACAGGGGCACCTCAGCCGGGGACTCCCAGTACCCCGGCGATTTCCGCGCGCAGGCGCGCCAGCGAACCGGTCGCTGCCGCCCGCGCCTCCGTCAGGTCGGTGGCCTGGGCGTCGACCGGTGCGACGACCTCCAGATAGCACTTCACTGTGGGTTCGGTCCCGGACGGCCGCACCACCACCCTGGCCGACGCGGTGCGCAGAATCACCGCGTCGGTGCGCGGCAGGAGGTCTTCGCTGCTGGTGACGGGCGAGTCCAGCAACGTCGTCGGCAGCGAAGACCGCAGGCGGTGCATGACAGTCGAGATCTCCGTGAGATGGTCGACTCGCACCGACAGCTGGTCGGTGAGGTACAGCCCGTGCCTCCGGGCCAGGTCGTCAAGTGCATCGAACAGTGTGCGGTCACGTGCTTTCAAGGCTGCGGCCAGGTCTGCGGCGACGACGGCGGCGGAGATGCCGTCCTTGTCCCGCACGTGGTCCGGGTCGACGCAGATGCCGAGCGCTTCCTCGTACCCGTAGACCAGGCCGGTTCCCTGACCGTCGCCGGCCCTGACTATCCACTTGAACCCGGTCAGTGTCAGGTCGAAGCGGACGCGGCGGGTGGCGGCGATGGACTCGAGCAGCGCGGAGGAGACGATGGTGGTGGCTACCAACGGATCTGGGTGTATCGCTCGGTCGAGCCCGGCCAGCAGGTGATCACCCAACAGCACTCCGGTCTCGTCGCCGCGCAGCATCCGCCAAGACCCGTCGGCGGCTCGCGCGCCGATCGAGCAGCGGTCGGCATCCGGGTCGTTGGCGATCGCCAGGTCGGCATCCATCTGCTCGGCCAGTTCCAGCAGCCTGTCGGTTGCTCCCGGTTCCTCCGGGTTGGGAAAGTTCACGGTCGGGAAGTCCGGGTCCGGTCGCTCCTGTGCGGCGACCATCTGCACATCGGTGAATCCGGCCCGCCGCAACGCTTCTACCAGCGTCGGGGCGCCGACCCCGTGCAGGGCGGTGGCGACGATCCGCAGCTCTTTCGCGGCACCGACGGCCAGCGATGCCACCCTGGCCAGGTAGGGCTCGACGATGGCGTTCGGTCCCTCAGCGGGCCACGGCTCCGGGGAACCTGAGGTGTCGACACTCACGGCGGCCGGAACGGCGGCGATGGCCGCCTCGATGGCCGCGTCGGTGGGCGCGACGATCTGTGCCCCACCCTGCAGGTACACCTTCAATCCGTTGTCCTGCGGCGGGTTGTGCGATGCCGTCACCTGCACACCGGCGGCGGCGTTGAGCCGGCGCACGGCGAAGGCGGTGATCGGGGTGGGCAACGGCTCCGGCGCCAACAGCACCCGGAAACCCGCTGCCGACAACACGTTCGCCGCGTCTTGGGCGAACTCCCGTGACCGGTGCCGGGCGTCGTGGCCGACCACGACAATGCGCCGCGGACCGCCGTTGGCCAGCAGGTGGGCGGCGATGCCGGCGGCGGCGCGGCGGACGACAGCCAGATTCATCCCGGCCTTGCCCGCCCGGAGCGGCCCACGCAGGCCCGCCGTGCCGAACGCCAGCGGAGCCCGCATCCGGTCGGCGAGATCGGCCAGCGCGGAAGCGTTGCCGCCCATGGCGTCCGCCAGGACCTGCTGCAGTTCGGCCCGGTCCCGCGGCGACGGGTCGTCTGCGATCCACCGCAGCGCGGCGTCGCGCAGTGCGGAGGTCAGCCGTTCCGGGCCGGCATCGCCGACGTTCGTCACGACGTCAGGCCCTGTCGATCAGCTCGTGCAGCAGCTCACCCATCCGGCTGGCCGCACCCTTGCCGGCCTCCAGCACCTCGACATGATCCAGCGGCTGGCCGGTCATGCCGGCGGCCAGATTGGTCACCAATGACAGTCCGAACACCTCGGCGCCGGCGGCCCGCACGGCGATGGCCTCCAGCACCGTCGACATGCCGACGAGATCCGCGCCCAGGCCACGCAGCATCCGGATCTCGGCGGGTGTTTCGTAGTGCGGGCCGGGGAGCTGGGCGTAGACGCCTTCCTTCAGCGACGGATCGATCTGCCGGGCCAGCTCACGCAACCGGGGGGAATAGAGGTCGGTGAGATCCACGAAGGTAGGCCCGACGATCGGTGAGGTGGCCGTCAGATTCAGATGGTCGGAGATCAACACCGGTTGACCGACCGAGTAATCCTCGCGCAGCCCGCCAGCCGCGTTGGTCAGGATAACCGTCCTGGCGCCGGCAGCGACCGCCGTGCGCACCCCGTGCACCACCGGCGCAACGCCCTTACCTTCGTAGTAGTGGGTACGGCCCAGGAGCACCAGCACTCGCTTCCCACCCACCGGTACCGACCGGACCCGGCCGGAATGGCCGGCCGCCACTGGGGCAGTGAACCCGGGAAGATCGGTCACCGAGATGTCGGCGGTCGGCCGGCCGAGAGCTTCGGCGGCCGGCAGCCATCCGGATCCGAGGACGAGCGCCACGTCGTGGTGCAGCACACGGGTCGCCCTGGCCAGCGCGGCAGCCGCCTCGTCGGCGGTGGCCCTGGATGCTGTCGCAGCGTCGACCCTGTCATCGGACATGGTGCCACCCTAGGGCGTGGACCTGCAGTTCTGCGATGGCGACGTCCGGTGCTCCAACTCGTGCGGATCAGCCTGCGGTTCTGCCGCCCCAGTCGGCGATCAACTGCACGGCGAAGTAGGCGCCGACCGCGACGGCAACCGCCAGCAGCACCGCCACCGGCAGCACCCAGGCGGGCCGACCAGCCGAGTCGGCGACCGGGGGCAACGGCCGTAGTGAGTCCGCGCCGCTGCCCGCCCACGGCGGCGGTGGTACCTCATCGGCGGGAACACCGACAGGGCGGGGCGACCGGGAATCCGGCTGAGGGAACCCTGAAGCTGACTGGGCGGGGCCGAGAGCCGCCGATGAGGACCGCCCGGCCATCGCTCCGGCTGGACCGCCGACGGGTGCTCTGCGGTCCGGATCCGCCCCGATGTCACGGGCATCCTCTGCGCACCCTTTGAGCAGCTCATGGGCCCGGCCGACAGTCATCCTGGCCGCGGGGTTCTTGGTCAGCAGACCGTCGATCACCGGGCCGAGCAGCCCGGAATGCGGATGTGGTGGAACGGGTTCGGACACCACGGCGGTCAGCGTGGCGATGGCGTCACGCCGATCGAACGGCGGCCTGCCCTCGACGGCGGCGAACAGCAGGGCTCCCAGCCCCCAGGCATCCGCGGCCGGCGACGCCGGCCTGCCCGAGGCGACCTCGGGGGAGATGTAGGCGGGTGAGCCGAGCAGCAGTCCGGTGACCGTCAATGTCGGCTCGTCCGCGCTGCGGGCGATGCCGAAGTCGGTCAGTTTGACCCGGCCGTCGGTGCCGACGAGCACGTTTCCCGGCTTGACATCACGATGGGTGATGCCCGCGTGGTGGGCCGCCAGCAGTCCACCGGCGACCGCCAGACCGATGGCAGCGGCCGTTCCGTCGCGCAGCGGCCCGTCCTGCTCCAGCACTTGCGCCAGCGATCGGGCGTGCAGCAACTCCATCACGATGTACGGCCGCCCGTCGACGGTGAGGATGTCGTAAAGGGTGATCACGTGCGGGTGCGAGAGGGCGCCGATCGCGCGGGCCTCCCGCATGGTCCGATCGGCAATCATGGTCGCCTCGCCGGCCGGCATCCCGGTCGGCAGGTTGATCTCCTTGATCGCCACCCTGCGGTGCACGACCTCGTCGTAGGCCATCCAGACGGTGCCCATGGCGCCCCGCCCGATCACCGACTCCAGCCGGTAGCGGGAGATCAGCCGGCGGCCGCCGACCGGCGATCGGTGCTGCTGGGGCGCGGACACGGCGTCATTGTTGCACCGGGTGCGCGGACAGGCTCGACATCTGATGACGCTCGGCGCTGACAGGGGTGCCGAGTGGAGATTGCGGGACGCGGTGGCATCGCCAGCCCGCGATCTGCACCGCATGGCCCGCGTTGAACGCCACCCTCGCTGTCCAGACCGATTCGAACTCGGCGTCGCCGGAGTCGTCGGCCAGACGGTCGATGAACCGACGGACCCACCATCGGTCGACCGCACCGCCGGCGCGAGCGTCAAGATCGCGTCAAGATCGACGTCCCGGACGTCAAGAACGCGTCACCATCACGGATTTCGCACTGACCGAGTCCTAGCGTTTCTCCTGCCGATCACCTCGCATCTCCGCGATCGGTCGGCGAAGGGTGAGGGGACAACGATGGTCGTTGCCGGGATCCTCGGGATCCTGCTGCTCGGTTACCTGGTGGCCGCGCTCGTCTTTCCGGAGCGGCTCGGATGAGCCCCTGGCTGGCTGGTGCCGCCCAGATCGCGGTGCTGCTGATTCTGTTGGCCCTGCTGCATCGGCCCCTGGGCGATTACCTCGCGCGGGTGCTCACCAGCGACCGCGACCTGAAAGTGGAGCGCGGGTTGTATCGGCTGCTGCGGATCGATGCCCGCGCCGACCAGCGATGGAGCACCTATCTCCTGGCGGTGATGGGATTCTCGGTGGTCTCCATCGGGGTGCTGTGGCTGATCCTGTCGATCCAGCGGATCCTTCCGTTCGCCCAGGGACACGGGCCGATGACGGTGGACCAGGGCTTGAACACAGCCGTCTCGTTCGTCACCAACACGAACTGGCAGTCCTACTCCGGTGAACAGACGCTCGGCCTGTTTTCCCAGACGGCGGGACTGACGGTGCAGAACTTCCTGTCCGCGGCCGTCGGGATCGCGGTGATGGCAGCGATGATCCGCGGCTTCGTTCGACGGCACACCGACCGGCTCGGCAACTTCTGGGTCGACATCACCCGGATCGTCGTCCGGGTGCTGCTGCCGATCAGCCTTCTCGGTGCGACCGTGCTGATCGCCGGCGGGGTGATCCAGAACCTCTCGGACCCGATGACGGTGACGACGCTGTCCGGTGGGAGTCAGACCCTGCCGGGTGGCCTGGTCGCTTCCCAGGAAGCGATCAAGGAACTGGGCACCAACGGTGGCGGTTTCTTCAACGCGAACTCCGCGCACCCCTTCGAGAACCCCAACGCCTTCACCAATCTGTTCGAGGTCTTCCTGCTGTTGTTGATCCCCTCGGCGCTGCCGCGCACCTTCGGTCGGATGGTGGGCAGCCTGAAGCAGGGTTACGCGGTGTTGGCGGTGATGGCAGTGTTGTGGGGTCTGTCCCTGACTGCGACGCTGATCAGCGAGAACGCGCACGCCGGCATCGCGATGCGGGCCGCCGGCCTAGGGTCTCTGGACCCGCGGAAGATGATCAGGAACCCGGTGATGTTCGTGGTCCTGGTCGGCGCGCTGCTGTGCACCGTGCTGTCCTTCACCGAACGAAGCCTGTTCGCGGTGCTGGCGACGGTCTGGCTGTGGTTGACGGTGTTGTTCGCAAACCTCGCCGACGCGGTGGCCGAAGGACGTGCCCGGGCCCGGGCCGCATCGTTGCGTGCCGGCCGGGACACCCTCACGGCGCGCAGGATCAACGTCGCGGGTGTCGAGAGTGCCGTTCCGGCAGCGGAACTCACCATCGGTGACCTGGTGGTGTGCGAGGCCGGCGACGTCATCCCCGGTGACGGCGACATCGTCCAGGGGGTGGCCAGCGTCGACGAGTCGGCGATCACCGGCGAATCCGCACCCGTGGTACGCGAGTCAGGCGGCGACCGGTCGTCGGTGACCGGCGGTACCAGGGTGCTCAGCGACCGGATCGTCGTCAAGATCACCACTGAGCCAGGGCAGTCGTTCGTCGATCGGATGATCGCCCTGGTGGAGGGATCGCAGCGGCAGAAGACGCCGAATGAGATCGCCCTGAACATCCTGCTGGCCTCGCTGACCATCGTCTTCCTGCTGGTGGTGATGGCATTGCAGCCGATGGCCGGATACTCCGGATCGCCGCAATCGGTGATCGTGTTGGTCTCCCTGTTGGTCTGCCTGATCCCGACCACCATCGGTGCTCTGGTGTCCTGCATCGGCGTAGCCGGGATGGACCGGCTGGTACAGCGGAACGTATTGGCGATGAGCGGAAAGGCGGTGGAAGCGGCCGGGGACGTCTCCACCTTGCTGCTGGACAAGACCGGCACCATCACCTACGGCAACCGGCAGGCAACCGCCCTGTACCCGGCGCCGGGCGTCGAAGCCGAAGAGCTGTCCGGGGCGGCACTACTGGCCTCACTCGCCGACGAGACGCCCGAGGGCAAGTCGATCGTCGAGCTGTGCGTGCGGCAGGGCGCGAAGCTGGACGTGGCAACGGCGCAGTCGAGGGCCGGAGAGGTCGTCGACTTCTCGGCGCGCACCCGGATGAGCGGTGTCGACGTACCGCGGCCCGGCGATCGCCCCTTGCAGATCCGCAAGGGCGCGGTGTCCGCGGTGGCGGCCTGGCTCGACCAGCGCGGGGTGAAGGTCCCGGCGGAGCCGCTGGCCGCCGCCGACGAGGTCTCCTCCGACGGCGGCACACCGCTGCTGGTGGCGACGACCAGTCGCGCGCTGGGTGTCGTGCACCTGAAGGACGTGGTGAAACCCGATATCGCGGAACGGTTCGCCGACCTGCGGGCAATGGGGATCCGAACGGTGATGATCACCGGCGACTCCGAGTTGACGGCCCGCAGTATCGCTGCGGAGGCCGGCGTCGATGACTGTCTAGCCGAGGCGACGCCAGAGGACAAGATGGCCTACATCAAGCGTGAGCAGCTTGGCGGCCGGATCGTCGCAATGACCGGTGACGGCACCAACGACGCGCCGGCGCTGGCCCAGGCCGACGTCGGGGTGGCGATGAACACCGGCACCGCGGCAGCCAAGGAAGCCGGCAACATGGTCGACCTGGATTCCAGCCCCACCAAGCTGATCGACATCGTGGAGATCGGCAAACAACTACTGATCACCCGCGGGGCGCTCACCACCTTCTCGCTCGCCAACGACGTGGCGAAATACTTCGCGATTCTGCCGGCGATGTTCGTAGGAGTGTTCCCCGGCTTGTCCGCGCTGAACATCATGAAGCTGTCCAGTCCGCAGTCGGCCATCCTGTCCGCGGTCGTCTTCAACGCGCTGGTGATCGTTGCGCTGATCCCGTTGGCGATGCGCGGGGTGAGCTACCGAGCAACTTCGGCCGCGTCGATGCTGGCCCGCAACCTGACGATCTACGGCCTCGGCGGCCTGGTGGCACCGTTCGTCGGCATCAAACTCATCGACCTGTTGGTCTCCCTCATTCCCGGAATCGGCTGATAACCATGAATTCTCCACTGGTCGACGAGCCAGTGCCGCCTGTGCCCCCGGCGCCGTCGGCGCCATCGGGCGCTTCCCTGCTGGCGACGGCCGGTCGGCAGTCACTGCTCGGCCCGCGAATGCTGCTGGCGATGACGGTGCTGGTCGGCGTGCTGTACCCGGCGGTGGTGTTCGGTGTCGGCCGGCTGATGCCGGACCGGGCCGACGGCTCGATGGTCGTCGGCAGCTCGGGGCAGGTGGTGGGCTCCGCGCTGATCGGGCAGCAGTTCGAGGGCAATCAGTGGTTCCAGGGCCGGCCGTCGGCGGCCGACTACGACGGGTTGGCCTCCGGCGGGTCGAACCTGGCCGCCGACAACGCCGACCTGGCTGCCGACATCGCCAAGCGGCGGGCCGACGTCGCCGCCGCCGATGGGGTGTCGCCGGCGCAGGTGCCGGCCGATGCGGTGACCGCGTCGGCGAGTGGACTGGATCCACACATCAGCCCTGCCTACGCTCTGCTGCAGGTGAATCGGGTGGCCACCGCCCGAGGGTTACCGGCGACGGAGGTGCGAGCATTGGTCGAGTTACACGTCGACGCCCGGATTCTCGGATTCCTGGGTGAGCAGCGGGTGAACGTGCTGGAGCTCAACCTCGCCCTGCAGAAGCTGAAAACCTAACGGTGGCCGGCGCGGTCCAGACCCGCGAAGCGCAGTCGGCTCACTCGCGGCCGGCTGCGCGTCGTGGCACCCTGCGGGTCTACCTGGGGGCGGCACCGGGCGTCGGCAAGACCGTGGCGATGCTCGGTGAAGGGCGGCGCCGGGCAGAGCGCGGCACCGACGTGGTGGTCGCTGTCGTCGAGGACCACGGTCGAGCCTTCACCGCTGCCCAGTTGCCCGGTTTGGAGGTCATTCCCCGCCGGACCGTCAGCCACCGCGGCGTCGAATTGACCGACATGGACACCGCCGCCGTGCTGGCCAGGCAGCCTGAGGTGGCGCTGGTCGATGAATTGGCGCACCGGAACGCACCGGGAACCGTGCACGAGAGGCGCTGGCAGGACGTCGGCGAACTCCTCGAGGCCGGTATCGACGTCATCAGTACAGTGAATGTGCAACATCTCGAGTCGTTGAACGACGTCGTCGCCTCGATCACCGGTGTGGTGCAGCCCGAGACGGTGCCGGACGCGGTCGTCCGGGCTGCCGAGCAGGTCGAGTTGGTCGACATGACGCCGCAGGCGCTGCGCCGGCGGATGGCGCACGGTCATATCTATCCGCCGGAACGGGTGGACACCGCCCTGGCCAACTTCTTCCGGGAAGGCAACCTGACAGCGTTGCGCGAACTGGCGCTGCTGTGGGTGGCCGACCGGGTCGACGAGGGGCTGGCCAAATACCGGGCGCAGCACGGGATCCGGCAGACCTGGGCGGCACGGGAACGGATCGTGGTGGCGCTTCCGGGCGGCCCGGAAGGGGCCATGTTGCTGCGCCGCGGTGCCAGGATCGTGGGTAGGGGGACCGGCCGCGATCTGATGGCGGTACACGTGGTCAGGTCGGACGGATCGGTGGGAACGCCGACGACCGAGATCGACCACCAGCGACGGTTGGTCGAATCGCTCGGCGGAACGCTGCACGTGGTGGTCGGCGACGACATGGCTGCCGCCGTGCTGGATTTCGCCCGGGGGGTGAACGCCAGCCAGATCGTGGTAGGGGTATCCCGGCACGGACGATTCACCCGGCTGTTCCGGCCGAGCACCTCCGGCGCGATCGTCGACGGCAGCGGCGACATCGACGTGCATGTGGTGACGCACCCGAAGTCGGGGCACCGGCGGGGTCCGCGCTGGCCGGGTTTCCGACCGCGGTGGCCGTGGGCCTGGATCGCCTCACTGGCTGTGCCGCTGCTGCTGACCGCGGGGCTGATCGGCGTGCGTGGATCGATGAACCTGAGCACCGTGCTGCTCATCCTGCTGCTGGGTGTGTTGACCACGTCGTTGATCGGCGGGGTGCTGGCAGCGGCCGTGTCGGCAGTGATCGCCGGCCTGCTGGCCAACTTCGTGTTTACCCCACCGACCGGGTCGTTGACCATCGCCGAACCGCAGAACATCTTCGCCCTGGTCGCTTTCGTCGTGGTGGCGGTGACGGTCGCGGCGCTGGTGGATGCGGTTCGCCGTCGGGCGGCGGAGGCGGCCAGGCGCACCACGGCCGCCCAACTGTTGGCGGCGGTGGCGGTGCGATCGGCGCATGCCGCGGATCCGTTGGCCGAGATCCTGGAGCAGACCCGAGTGGCGTTCGGGATGAACTCGGTCCAACTGGTGCGCACGGGCCCATACACCGAGGTGTTGGCCACCGCGGGAGAATCCGAGGTGCTGTGTACCGCGGGAGGAACAGGGGCGGCCACCGACGCCGAGACCCTGGTAGACGCGGGGGAGTCGATGTCGATGGTGTTGCGGGGTCGGCGACTACCGGCCGAGGACACCGAACTGGTAGAGGTGATCGCCGGCCAGGCGGCCGCGGCCGTGGAGCGGACCAGACTGGCCGGGCAGGCGCAGCAGACCGAGCGATTGCGGCAGACCGACGCCGTGCGAACGGCGTTGCTGGCGGCGGTGTCGCACGATCTGCGCACCCCGCTGTCCACGATCAAGGCGTCGGTGTCCTCGCTCCGGGACGTCACCGTCGACTATTCGACGGCGGACCGGGCCGAGTTGCTGGCCGCTACCGATGAGGCCGCCGACCAGCTCGACGGTCTGCTGAGCAACCTGCTTGACCTGTCCCGGCTGCAGACCGGTGTGCTGGTCCCGGTGCCGCGGAGGGTCTCGGTGGACGAGGTGGTGAACCAGGCACGGATCGGGTTGCCTGCCGGTCGCATCCGGGACGACATCGGGGACGATCTCCCCCTGTTGGTGACCGATGCCGGCTTGTTGGAGCGGGTGATGGCCAATCTGTTGAGCAATGCAATGCGGCACACCAGCTCTGACGTCCGGGTGCTGGCCGGGGTGGTCGCCGATCGGATGGAGATCCGGGTGGTCGATCATGGGCCGGGGGTGCCGGAAGGGCAGCGGGAGGCGATGTTTCACGCCTTCCAACGACTCGGTGACGCGCCCCGCGGCTCCGGGGTTGGATTGGGTCTGGCGGTGGCGCGTGGGCTGGCCGAGGCGGTCGGTGCCACCATCGAGGTGGACGACACGCCCGGCGGCGGGCTGACGATGGTGCTGTCGGTGCCGATGACGGCGCCGGCGTCGGCCGCCGGGTCGCCCCGCAGTGGAGGAACGAGGGGGGGACGGTGAGTCCGGCACCATGACGGATCACAGCCGGGTGCTGGTGGTGGACGACGATGTGGGGCTGGCCAGGGCGTTGGACATCAATCTGCGCGCTCACGGATATCAGGTGGTGGTGGCGCACGGTGGCCGGCAGGCACTGGCCGAGGCGGCCCGGTCGCATCCGGCCGTCGTGGTGCTCGATCTGGGACTGCCGGACATGGACGGGGTCGAGGTGCTGGAGGGCATCCGTAGTTGGTCGACGGTACCGGTGATCGTGTTGAGTGCCCGGGCGACATCGGCCGAGAAGGTGGAGGCGCTGGACGCCGGGGCCGACGACTATGTGACAAAACCCTTTGGTATGGAAGAACTCTTGGCCCGAATCCGGGTCGCGGTACGGCGCGCTACGCCGCCGACCGGTCTCGAGCTGGAGTCCGTGACCACCGATGATTTCACGGTGGATCTCGCAGCTCGTCGGGTGCTGCGGGATGGGCAACCGGTGCGCCTCACTCCGACCGAGTGGGCGCTGCTGGAAGTGCTGATCCGGCACATCGGAAAGCTGGTACCGCAGAGGCACCTGCTGGTCGAGGTGTGGGGCCCGGCGTACGAGCAGGAAACGCATTATCTGCGAGTGTATCTCGCGCAACTGCGCCGCAAACTCGAGCCGGATCCGGCACATCCGCGGTACCTGATCACCGAGGCGGGTATGGGTTACCGCTTCGAAAACCGCTTCGACAACCGCTTCGAAAACCGCTTCGACAAGCCGCGCTGATCAGGGCGGGTTCCGGTGTCTGAGGGCGGATGCCGGCCGTCGGCGGATTGCTCGTGCGAGTAACAGCATCAGACCGGGTTCAGCGAGCGCCGAGGTTTCACGGAGCAGCGTCAGTCGATCTCGGCGCTCGGCCCCAGGGCGCCTCGGCGAGTTCCTCGGCGATCAACTGGACCAGCGCGTCGGGGACGGCAGTGATGGTGCTGACTTCGGTGAGGGTGAATCCCCGCTCCAGAAGGTTACGAACGTGCAGCGTCTGTTCGCTGGGGCGGTCATCGCCGTCGACCGCGGCTTCGGTAGGCCGCACCGAAGCGTCGTCGCCGGTGCTCTTGTGGGGCGGCGGCGGGAACCGACGTCTCGGGAACGGGCGCACTGCGACTCTCCCTTCGAGCCGACGCGGTCAGTGAATACGGCACTGGTGTCTCGACCGCGTCCATTCCACCAAGACCGGATGGCTGCTCGACGCCGAGAGGCTGTTTCTTGACGAAATCCTGACGCCGGGGGCTCCGACAGACTGACAGTGCCCGAATTACGCTCGCAGCTGTGTCTTCCACAATCTCGGCGTTGAAGCGGCTGCTCATCGGCCGGGCGGTACGCAGTGACCGTTTGGGAGAGTCCTTGCTGCCCAAGCGCATCGCCTTGCCCGTCTTCGCCAGTGACCCCTTGTCCTCGGTGGCCTACGCCACCCAGGAGATCCTGCTGATCCTGAGTCTCGGAGGGGTGGCATTCCTGCAGCTCGCTCCCTGGGTGGGGTTGGCGGTGGTGGTGCTGCTGACGGTAGTGGTGATGTCCTACCGCCAGGTGGTGCAGGCCTACCCCAGCGGCGGCGGCTCTTACGAGGTCGCCTCCAGGAACCTCGGCCGCACAGCCGGCCTGGTGGTCGCCGGGGCATTGCTGGTCGACTACGTGATGACGGTCGCGGTGTCGGTGGCGGCGGGGGTGGACAACATCATCTCGGCGGTGCCGAGCCTGAACGGCTCGCGTGTCTGGATCAACGTGTTCTTCATCGTCGGATTGACGGCGATGAACCTGCGTGGCATCAGGGAATCCGGAAAGATCTTCGCCATCCCCACCTACCTGTTCGTCGCGGGTGTCGCATTGATGATCACGGTGGGTCTCACCCGGACCTTCGCCGGCCATCCGCCGGTGGCCGAAAGTGCTGGCTACGGCATTCGTCCCGACAGCACCGGACTCACCGGGCTCGCACTCGTGTTCCTGCTGCTGCGGTCTTTCGCCTCTGGATGCACGGCCTTGACCGGAGTGGAAGCGATCTCCAACGGGGTGCCGGCCTTCCGCAAACCGAAGAGCCTCAATGCGGCCCGCACCATGTCGGCGATGGGCATCATCTCCATCGTCATGTTCTCCGGTATCACCGCGCTCGCGCTGATCACCAAAGTGCGGATCACCGAGAACACCTGCGATCTGATCGGTTTCGCCGGCAACTGCGCGACCGATCCGCAGCGGACGGTCATCAGCCAGATCGCCGCCTCCACCCTCGGCGGAGACAACAGTGGACTATTCTACTTCCTGCAGGGCACTACTGCCTTGATCTTGATCTTGGCAGCCAATACCGCTTTCAACGGCTTCCCGCTGCTGTGCTCGATCCTGGCGGAACACCGTTTTCTGCCACGGCAACTCAACAACCGCGGCGACCGGTTGAGCTTCTCCAACGGAATCATCGTCCTGTCAGCGGTCGCGGTCGGCCTGATAGTGTTGTTCGGCGGTTCGACCACGAGGCTGATCCAGCTGTACATAGTGGGGGTTTTCACCTCCTTCACGTTGTGCCAAGCGGGCATGGTTAGGCACTGGCGTAGAGAATTATCTCAGCTCCGGGATCGCGCCGGCCGAGCCAGACTGCACAGGTCACTGGTGATCAACGGCTTCGGCGCTGTCCTGACCGGTGTGGTGCTGGTGGTCGTCCTGGTCACCAAGTTCACCCACGGTGCTTACCTGGTCGTCGTATTCATTCCGGTGCTATTTGTGCTAATGCTGGCGATCAACCGGCACTACCGCCGGGTGAAGGCGGAGTTGGTCCCCGATGCACTGGACGATGTGCTGCCCAGCCGGGTTCACGCCATCGTGCTGGTGTCGGAGCTGAACCGGCCGGCCCTGCGAGCGATCGCATTTGCCCGTGCCAGTCGACCTGACACCCTGACCGCTCTCACCGTCGATATTTCATCTGACGAGACCCGGAGGCTGACCACGCAGTGGGAACAGCGAAGGGTCCCCATCCCGCTGAAGGTCATCGATTCGCCCTTCCGAGAAATAACCCGGCCCATCCTGAACTACCTGGCCAGGAATCGCAGTGAGAGTCCCCGAGACCTGTTCTGCATCTACATACCCGAGTACGTGATCGGGCACTGGTGGGCCAACATCCTGCACAACCAGACCTCCTTGCGCCTCAAGGGGCGACTGCTGTTCGAACCGCGGGTGATGGTGACCAGCGTGCCCTGGCAACTGTCGGCCCGCGGCGACCAGGTCGTCCGCACACCCGTCATCGAACAGGAAGCCGACGAGCGGTCGGAGTCACGAGCTGAAGTCTCGGTCCGTGGTGCCGGTGGGTAGGTGCGATGTGGCGGATCTCACCGTCCGGGCCCGCCGTCATGAGATCACCCTCCGGCGCCGGTCAGAATGATCGGATGATGCGGATCCCGGCCCCGTTCGGCGGCTGAGATCCGGCTACCCCAGCGGAGATCCAGGCGCACTTCGGTGCTAGCAGGGCGCCGTGGTGGATCGCAGGCGGCTACGCCATGGACTTTGCTGCCGGCCGCTCGCTACGCCCGCATGGCGACATCGACGTGTTGCTGCTGCACCGTGACCAGTCGGCCGTCCAGGATGCATTGCCCGGGTGGCAGTGGTTTGCCGCCGACCCGCCTGGGTCGCTGCGGCCCTGGAGGCGCGGTGAGTTGCTCTCCGACGACCTGCACGATGTCTGGTGTCGACCGAGTGCTACCCAGCCATGGCGAATCCAGATTCGGCTCGACCGATCCGTGGGATCAGGTGGGGTGTCGCGCCGTAACCCGCGCCGCGCCATCGCGTCCATCGGCAACCTTGACGGCATCCGCTACCTGGCGCCGGAGATCCAGTTGTTCTATAAGGCCGGCAAGCCCGAGACAAGGACCAGATCGACTTCGATGCCGTGCTGCCGCTGCTGACCCCGGCGCAACGCCGATGGCTGCGGGAGGCAGTGGCTGACACCTACGGCGTCATCCGTGGTTCAACCGTCTTGGGTGCCCACTGCGCTCCCCTGGGCTCGCCGCGCGCAGATGTGAAACGCAGGATGGTCAGAATGTCTGCGGACCACAGGTCGCAACGCGCTCGATCACCGCATCGAGGACGCCGGCCCCTTGCCGAACTACGCAATCTCGCCTCATGAGGATGACCAGACAGAAGCAGCTGTCTAGTACACAGGTTCGGATTGTGGTACACTGAGTGCATGAACGTGGAACAGCGACAGCGCCATGGCGCTCGCTCGCGGCAGCGTGTTGAAGCTGTCCGCCGGCTGTGCACGTCGCCGGTCGAACCGGCCAGAACAGCCTGCCCACCCGTCGATATCGAGGGCTGGCGGGCGGCCCTGCAGGACATGCCGCCGTTGTACTTCGTCGAACTGGCCGAGCATCTGCGGGATCGTCCGCGCCCGGCGGAGGCGTCTGGTGCTTCGGCTGACAGCGCCTCGGCCGACACTTCCTCGGCCCGCGGAGACGACTCCGGACCGACACCCGTGTGGGCCAGGGCGCTGCTGGACAGCCTGACGGCCACTCAGCGGTTGATCGCTCACTTCCAGGCCCGGTTCGCCGCCGACCTGGCGGAGCTGTCCGGTTCCTATCCGGGACTGCGGGAGCATCTGTCGACCGAGATCGCACTGAGTCTCGGCATGTCCGAAGGGTCGGCGAATCGGCAGCTGGACGAGGCCAAGGAGGTCGCCGACCGGCTGCCCGGGACGTTGTCGGCACACTGGCAGGGCCTGCTCACCGCCTGGAAGGTCACCGCGATGCGCACCGAGACCGCCGATGTCGATGCGGCCACGGCGGCCGCGGTGGAGGCGGAGGTGTTGGACGAGGCGCCTCGGCAGACAGTGCCCGAGCTGCGGGCGGCGATCCGCCGATCGATTCTCAGTCACGATCCTGAGGGCGCCGAGGTACGCCATCGCGGCGCGGTGGCCCGACGAAAGATCACCCGGTTCGGTCTTCCGGACGGGATGGCCGGGTTGCAGGTCACCTCGTCGGCCCCGGACATCGCGGCGATCTGGGACACCATCGCCGGCGTCGCGGAACTGGGCAAGACACCCAACGATCGACGCATCGGCGATCAGCGCAGGGTTGACGCGCTGGTGGACATCTGTACCGACATTCTGGAGACGGGGCGGTTCGCCGGATCCGAGTTACCGAAGGCGCACCGGCGTCGTCCTCAGGTCCAGGTCACCATGCCGCTGGACGCACTGCTGGGTTCCGATTCGCCGTGCGAGTTGAGGGGGTACGGGCCGATCACCGCCGATCAGGCTCGCCGGATCGCGGCCGACGGGACGCTGCGCCGGCTGGTGTGTGATCCACGGACCGGGGCGTTGCTGGATCTCGGGCGCTCCCAGTACGAACCCACCCGGGAATTGACCGAGTTCGTCCTCACCAGGGACGCCACCTGCACCGCGCCGGGCTGCCGGCAACCATCGCGACGCTGCGAAACCGACCACGCCGTCCCGTTCTCTGCCGGCGGACCGACGTCGGCGGCGAATCTGTCGGCGTTGTGCAAACACCACCATCGCGCCAAGGACGGCGGCGGCTTCACCCTTCGACGCGAGCCGGACGGATCCGGCATCTGGACCACCCCTCTGGGCACCACCGTTCGTACTCCACCTCCCAGGTTGTGGCATCCACCGGACGGGACCGGACCGCCGGCCAGCGACCCCGTCACGGGATAGCAAGTTCGGGAGTGTCTGTGAGTCCCGGTAGCGGGTGACCGCGGTCGCGTTGATCCCTGCGCGCGGCTCTGTTGAGCGTGCGATGAGCCGTGCCGCCGACGTGCCAGTGCTTCTGGGCGGTGTGCCGGATGTTGGTGCACCGCACGTCGTACATGGGCCGGGGGCAGTGGGCCGTGTGGTGCGCCGCGTGCGTGGCGTGTCGTGCGTGCTTGTAGCGCGCCACCCGTCGCGTCGGCGCTCACCGCGTCGTGTCCAACCTCACCGCCGGCGCGTTCGGCGCCGGGTCGGTGGCCAGCCGGCCGTAGCTCAGCGTGTCGAACCGTTCCTCGCCGTACAACAGCTTCTGCCGCTCCTTGCCCTCCAACGAAAACCCGGCGGCCGCGGCGATCGCGCCGGACGCCGGGTTGTTCACCCGGTGGCCAAGCTCCAACCGGAACAGCCCGAGATCGGTGAGTGCCCAGTTCGCGACGGCGGTGGTCGAGCGGGAAACCAGGCCATGGCCGCGGACGGCACCCGACGAGAAGTACGACACCCAACCGGTGTGGTGGCGCCGCTCGATCGCTGACACGCCGACGTTGCCGACGGGCCGGCCGGAAACCGTGATGGCGAAATTCCGACGCATGTCGTCCCAGCCGAGCATCCTGTCCAGACACTCCCGCGCGTTCCGAATGTCGATGACGGGGTAGGGATACTGCGTCGCAAGATCGGCGCTCGCGGCGAAGATGTCGACCACGGTGGCAGCGTCAGTGGGGCGCCAGGGCCGCAACACGATGGGCGGCAGACCTTTCCGCGTCGCACCGGCTCCCAGGTCGTTCATGATTCGCGTTCCGCGTCGAAGGCCAGCAGGATCTCGTCGGCGGCCTGTGCCGCACCCAGCTCGCCGGACAACACCGAGTTCCGTATCCGTTCCCGAACCGCTTGTACCGACGGTGACTGCGCGAGCCGCTGCGTGACCTCGTCCCGCACCAACGACCAGGCCAGCTCCATCTGCTGCAGAGATCGCTTGCGCGCCAACCCGTCTGGGCCCAGATGGTCGGCATGACCTACACAGAACCGCCACACCTCCTCGACACCGTCCCCGGTCATTCCCGAGCATGTGAGCACCGGCGGCAGCCAGTCCGCGCCGCGGCCGTAGACCAGGTGCAGTGCGCCGGTCAGTTCCCTGGCCGCCGTCCGCGCCTCGGTCACCCGATCGCCGTCGGCCTTGTTGATCGCCACCACGTCGGCGATCTCCAGCACACCTTTCTTGATGCCCTGCAACTGATCTCCTGTGCGGGCCAGTCCGAGCAGCAGGAACGTGTCGACCATTCCGGCGACGGCTGCCTCGGATTGGCCGACCCCGACGGTCTCGACCAGCACCACGTCATGTCCGGCTGCTTCCAGGATGGTGATGGCTTGCGCCGTAGCTCTGGTGACGCCGCCCAGGATCCCGGATGTCGGTGACGGCCGGACGTAGGCCCGCGGATCCGCTGTGAGCGTCGGCATCCGAGTGCGGTCGCCGAGCACCGACCCTCCGGTGCGGGCGCTGGACGGATCGACGGCAAGTACTCCGACCTGGTGGCCCATGTCGGTGAGCAGACGGCCCAGTGTCTCGATGAACGTCGATTTCCCGACCCCCGGCACACCGGAGATCCCTACCCGCCGCGCTGCGCCGGAATGCGGGCTGACCAGGGACAGCAACTCCCGAGCCGCCGCCCGATGATCGGCACGAGAGGATTCCACAACGGTGATCGCTCGCGACACCGCAGACCGCCGGTTCGCCAGCACACCGTCGGCCAGGTCGTCCACATCGACCGGCCGGCCGGCGCCCGGCTCCGACGGTTCCGTCATCCGGCGGCGGGATGCTGCAGTTCCGCGGACAGCCGGTTCAGCAGATCCATTGCGGCGTCGGCTATCACGGTTCCCGGTCCGAAAACCGCCGCCGCCCCCATCGACATCAGCTGCGGGACGTCGTCCGGCGGAATCACCCCACCGACCACGATCATGATGTCCGAACGCCCCTCGGCGGCCAGCGCATCCCGGAGCGCCGGCACCAGCGTCAGATGCCCGGCGGCCAGCGAGTTCACCCCGACGATGTGTACGTCCGCGTCGACCGCCTGCCGTGCCACCTCGTCCGGAGTGGAGAAGAGAGGTCCGACGTCGACGTCGAAGCCCATGTCGGCGAACGCAGTGACGATCACCTTCTGGCCGCGGTCGTGGCCGTCCTGCCCGATCTTGGCCACCAGGATCCGGGGCCGGCGCCCTTCGTCGCGGGCGAAGGCCTCGGTGGCGGCCAACACGGCCCGCACCTTGGACGACGCTCCTGCCTCGGCGCGGTACACGCCGGAAATGGTACGGATGACGGCAGTGTGCCGGCCGTACACCCGTTCCAGCGCGTCCGAGATCTCGCCGACTGTGGCGTGAGCCCTCGCCGCGTCGATGGCCAGCGCCAACAGATTCGACCCGAACCCGGGGCCGGCCTCCCGAGCTGCGGCCACGGTCAGCGCCGCCAGCGCGGCCGCCGCCTTGTCGGAATCCCTTTCAGCGCGAAGTTTCTGCAGTTTGGCGATCTGCGCGGCTCGCACCGACGCGTTATCCACCTTGAGGAATTCGATCTGCTCGGCTGTGACATCCCCGCCGCCCACCTGGTAGCAGTTCACCCCGACCACCGGTTGGGTGCCGGCATCGATTCGGGCTTGAGTGCGGACGGCCGCTTCTTCCACCCGCATCTTCGGGATACCTGCCTCGATGGCCGCTGCCATTCCGCCGGCCCTCTCGACCTCCTCGATATGCTCCCAAGCCCGGTCGGCCAGATCGTGGGTCAACCGCTCGAGATAGTACGAGCCGCCCCAAGGGTCGATGATCGCGGTGGTGCCCGATTCCTGCTGCAGCAGCAGCTGGGTGTTGCGGGCGATCCGGGCGGAGAAGTCGGTGGGCAGCGCCACCGCTTCGTCGAGCGCATTGGTGTGCAGCGATTGGGTGTGGCCCTGGGTCGCCGCCATCGCCTCGATGCAGGTACGGGCGACATTGTTGAACACGTCCTGCGCCGTCAACGACCAGCCAGAGGTTTGGCAATGCGTCCGCAGCGACAGAGATTTCGGATTCTCGGGCGAGAACTGCGACACCATCCGGCACCACAGCGCGCGGGCAGCGCGCATCTTCGCCACTTCGGTGAAGAAGTTCATCCCGATGGCCCAGAAGAAGCTCAGCCGGGGCGCGAAGGCATCCACATCCAGCCCGGCGGCGATACCGGCCCGGAGGTATTCCAACCCGTCCGCCAGGGTGTAGGCCAATTCCAGGTCGGCCGTCGCCCCGGCCTCCTGGATGTGGTACCCGGAGATGGAGATCGAGTTGAACTTCGGCATCCTGGCCGCGGTGAACGAGAAGATGTCGGAGATGATCCGCATGCTGGGCGCCGGCGGGTAGATGTAGGTGTTGCGGACCATGAACTCCTTGAGGATGTCGTTCTGGATGGTGCCGGCCAGCTGCTCCGGTTTCACCCCCTGCTCCTCTGCGGCCACGATGTACAGCGCCAGCACCGGCAGCACCGCGCCGTTCATCGTCATCGACACGCTCATGGTGTCCAAGGGGATGTGGTCGAACAGCTGCCGCATGTCAAGGATGGAATCGATGGCGACGCCGGCCATTCCGACGTCGCCGGCCACCCGCGGGTGGTCGGAGTCATACCCCCGGTGGGTGGGCAGGTCGAAGGCCACCGACAGGCCCTTCTGACCCGCTGCGAGGTTACGCCGGTAGAAGGCGTTGGACTCCTCTGCGGTGGAGAAGCCGGCGTACTGCCGGATGGTCCACGGCTGGGTGGTGTACATCGTCGGATAGGGGCCGCGAAGATATGGCGGCAGGCCTGGGTAGGTGTCGAGCGCGTCCAGCCCGGAAATGTCCTCCGGCTGGTAGATGCCATGTACCGCAATGCCTTCCGGCAGTGTCCACACGTCACCGGGCGTCGCGGGTGGCTCGGTCGCCGGCTGCTGAGTACGTCCGGGATCGACGAGCGGAAGATCGGCGAAGGACGCGGGAATGGTCATGGCGTCACCCCGTCGGAGCTTGCGACGGAGCCTGCGACGGAGCCGGCAAGGTGTTCGCGGATCCGTTGGCACAGAGCGGGAATGTCGGTACCCGCCGTCAAATGATCGTCGACCGATCCGTCCAATTCTGGTCCGGGCTTGCCGGACAGCAACACGGTGCCGGCACCGGCGCCCCGCAGCCCGGCGATGATGTCCGGTCCCAGTCGGGCGTATCCCGCGTCGGTGCCGGCCAGGCACACCACCGGGGTGACGGCTGGGTCGTAAGCCGCGATGACGTCGTCGGCGCCGCTGGTCGGACCGGCACCGACCACTCCGATACCACCTGCGGCCAGCGCGTTGGCGACGAATCCGGCCCGGGCGGCGTGCGCGGCGACCGGACCGATGGTGGCCAGGAACACCGGTTTCGCAGCGGGCTCGTCGCGCAGCCGCTCGTAGGCCGCGGCCCACGAGTACCCCGAAGTCCTGCTGCCGCGGCGGGCCGGTAGTGCCTCCGCCAGATGCGGGAACTCGCTCACGCCGGTCAACGGTTGCTGGCGTGTGGCGATCTGGCGATCCCGTTCGACGCGAAGCTGCTCGACTCGCACCGCGAAAGAACCGTCAGCCACTGCCGCGGCTGCGCCGCCCGCCTGCTCGATCCGGCCGAATTCCGCCCAGCCGGCCTCGGCCAGTGCGGAGGTGAGCTCTTCGACGGCGGAGGCCCCACCGGCCGGATCCGACACCGCGGCGACGTGCGACTCACCGATCAGCAGATGCGAGACGTTGCGGGCGATCCGCCGGCCGAATGCGTCCGGGATTCCGACCGCGCTGTCGAAGGGAAGCACCGAAACTGATTGTGCCCCGGCCACTCCAGCGGCGAACGCGGCCAGCGTCACCCGCAGCATGTTCACCCACGGGTCGTAGCGGGCGGTCATCGGCCGGCTGGTGACGGCATGCTGCCGCTGGCCGGCGCCGAAGCGGCTGGGCGCCCCGGCGGCCACGGGGAGACCGGACAGTTCGAGCACCCGGGCCCAAAGTTGCCGGGCGGCACGCAGTTTCGCGATCGATACGAACTGTTCGTCGGTCACGGCGTAGCGGAAATCGATCAGTTCGGCAGCGCGCCCGGGATCGATCCCGGCCGCCTCCAGTTCCCTCAGGTACCCGACTCCGGCGGCCAGCGTCCATCCCAGTTCCTGGGCGTCACCCGCTCCCAGCTCGTGCGCGACCGTGCCGTCGACGACCAGCGCTCCGATGCCCAGATCCGTTGCCCGACGCGCGATGTGCGGAACCGAGGCGTCGGCGACAGTCCCCGACCTCAGCGCGGCACCCAGCGGATCGGCTCCGAACGAGGTCCCGGGGGCCGGCGTCACTTCGCGGGCGTCGAGGACAGCGGCGAACGCGTCGTAGGCGGTCGATGCGTCGACAACGCCCACGGGCGAGAGGTGCAGCACCACCGGGGCGATGCCGAGTAACACCGGCTCGAGGACGAACGGCAGATCCTGGACGAAGGTTCCGGATGCGCCGACCGTCAGCCAGACCGAAGTGGCACCCCCCTGCAGGTCGGCCAGCAGGGCAATCCGAGCCGCGTCCCGATCCGGGTCCGCCATCGGAACCCGGATGTCCCAACCCTCGGTGGTGCCGGAGCCGCGGCGGGACGCCGGCCAGCATCCGACCGCAGCGCCGGCCGACTCGATGCGGCCGAGAGCCGGCACCTGAACGCCTTCGATGGTCCGGTGGGACAACACATCCATTACTCGAGCACCGGCTGCGCCGGCACCGGAACCGGTCGAGTCCGCGCCGGCCGGGGGAGGGGACAATCGCCCGGCCTGGCGCAAAACGGCAGCGGTTGCGTCCAGCCACTGTTCCCGGGTACCGGTCGGCACGCCGTCGGTCTCCAGCGCGACGCGGCCGGACACCGCTGTCCTGTCGGTCATCACCTGATCGTAGGCACAGCCCGGGGGTGCGACGAAAGCGCACAGCGAGCAACGATGTGTGGGGCGAACGAGGCATCCGGATCACAGACCCGCGGCGTCACCGTCCTGGCAGCCGCGCCACACCAGCCGCGCCACACACCAGCCGCGCCACACACCAGCCGCGCGGCGCTGTCAGGGAACCGGCCAAGTGTGCACAGGTTCGTTCGCATGCATGCCTTCGCAGTAGAGCTCGAGCATCTTGGTCAGTGCCGACTCCCGATCCATTCCGAACTCCTCCAGGCCGGCCACCGCGTCGGACTGCCAGGATGCGCCGTTGCGTTGGGTGCGGCAACGGTCCGCCACGACGCCCAGGTAGCGGTCGCGCACCGCCGTGGACACCCCCCAGCGCGTCAGGCCCTCGTCGGCAAGCGGGAGCAGGTGACGCAGGATCAGCTCGTCCCAGCGGACCTCGCCGAAACCCGGCCAGTAGAACGCGGCGTCCGCACCGCGACGCGCGCCGGCGTCGAAGTTGGCCTTCGCCGCGTCGAACGACATCTTGGTCCAGACCGGGCGGTCGTCGGAGGCCAGCATCTTCAGCGCGCCGTAGTAGAACGCGGCGTTGGCCAGCACATCGACAACGGTGGGGCCGGCCGGCAATACCCGGTTCTCCACCCGCAGGTGCGGGCGGCCGTCCACCACGTCGTAGACCGGCCGGTTCCACCGGTAGACGGTTCCGTTGTGCAGCCGCAGCTCCTGCAACTTCGGCGCCAGACCCGAGGCCAGCACCGCTTCCGGGTCCTCATCGGTGGTCTCGGGCAACAGCGCCGGGAAGTAGCGGACGTTCTCCTCGAACAGATCGAAGATCGAGGTGATCCAGCGCTCGCCGAAGAATACCGGCGGACGCACGCCCTGGTTCCGCAGCTCGGGCGAGCGGGTGTCGGTGGCCTGCAGGAACAATTCGGTGCGGGTTTCGGCCCACAGCCGTTTGCCGAACAGGAACGGCGAGTTCGCGCCCAGCGCCAGCTGCGGTCCGGCCAGCGTCTGCGCGGCGTTCCAGTTCGCCGCGAAATCCGCCGGTGACACCTGCAGGTGTAGCTGCACCGACGTGCAGGCGGATTCCGGCGCGATGGTGTTGGCGAACGTCCTGAGCGACTCGGCGCCGGTGATGTCGAGTTCGAGGTCCTCCCTCCTGGCGCCGAAGATCGCCTCGTCGAGCGCCTGGTAGCGCGGGTTCGCGCTCATCCATTCGCCGTCCAGGTGCCGCGGTTGCAGGGTCGGCAGGATGCCGATCATCACGATCCGCGACCCTGACAGGTTGGCCTTGGACTCGGCCCGGTCCAGCGACGTCCGCAGCAGCGCCTCGAGTTCGATGGCGGATTCCCCGGGCAGCGGCCTCGGCGGCACGTTGAGTTCGATGTTGTAGCGGCCCAGTTCGGTCTGGTATTGCGGATCCTCGATCGCCGTCAGCACTTCGGCGTTGGCCATCGCCGGCTGCATCTGGGCGTCGACCAGGTTCAGCTCGATCTCCAGGCCGGTGAGCGGCCGTTCGAAGTCGAAGTGGTGTTCCACCAGCATCCGCTCGAAGACATCGAGGCACTGCCGAACCTTGGCCCGGTACCGCTGGCGCTGCTCGCGGGTGAAACTCCCGCCGGCGATGTCGTCGCCCATCGGACTCCCATCAAGACGGTCGGCACTGTTCTTGGTCGGCACTGTTCTTGGTCGGCACTGTTCTTGGTCGGCACTGTTCTTGGTCGGCACTGTTCTTGGTCGGCACTGTTCTTGGTCGGTGCTGATGTTGGCACCGTGAGTCTGGCCCGGCAGTCGCCATCCGGCCAGTAGACCCGTTGGGCCGGCAGTACCTCGGCAGCCAACGGGTGACAGCTACCTTTACCGCCGGAGACGCCTTCCCGGCGCATTGTGAGGGTTGGGGGCAGTCGTTGGGTGAACAAGCATCATCGCAATTCTTGGACAGTAGTGCCGGCATCCGGATCATGTTCGTCACGGGTTCACCAGGCACCGATGCAAGTAGTCAGCCGGCCGGCTGGGTACCATCGCTCGCCGTGACCACTGTTGCTGCAGGCGCGGGCCGAACCGTGGCCGATCCGGGGGCCGGACGTGGACCGCAATGGCTGGAGGACTTCCTTCACCGGCGACTGGCGGACATCGTCGGGCTCCGCCGCGAATTGCACGCCCACCCGGAGTTGTCGCACCGGGAAACCCGTACCACCCGGGTGATCGAGCAGTGGCTGGCCGCCGCCGGCATCTCGCACCACGGACTCCCCGGGAGTACCGGGGTGATCGCGGAGATCGATGGTCCGGGCGGCAGGCGGCGAGCGCCGGTGGTCGGGCTGCGCGCGGACATCGACGCGCTGCCGTTGCGGGAGAGCAGCGGGCTGCCCTTCGCTTCGACGGTTCCGGGCGTCGCCCATGCGTGCGGACATGACGTGCACCTGGCGGTGCTGCTCGGCGCGGCGCTGGCCCTGCAGGAGTCGGCTGCGCTGACCGGGCCGGTCCGGCTCCTGTTCCAGCCGGCCGAGGAGGTGATGTCGGGGGGTGCCAAAGACGTGATCGCCGCCGGCGGCATCGACGGAGTCGACCTGTTGTTCGCCCTGCATTGTGATCCGCGGACCGAGGCCGGCAGGATCGGCCTCAAGGTCGGCCCGATCACCTCGACATCGGACCTGATCGAGTTGCGTCTGAGCGGGCAGGGTGGCCACACCTCCCGGCCGCATCTCACCGCGGATCTAGTGAACGCGATGGGCACGGTGATCACCGGACTGCCTCTGTTGATCACCCGCCGGCTCGACCCGCAAGCCGCCGCCGTCATGGTGTGGGGAGCCGTGCGGGCCGGCGAGGCTCCCAATGCCATCCCGCAGGAGGGGGTGCTGCGCGGCACCCTGCGGCTGAAGCGCAGGGATGCCTGGGACGTCGCGGAGGCGCTCATCCGCGAACTGGTCGCTGGACTGCTCGCGCCGACCGGGGTGACGTACGAGCTGACGGTGCAGCGCGGTGTTCCTCCGGTCGAGAACGATTCCTACGCAACGACTCTGCTCCGCGCCGGGGCAGTCGCGGCGCTCGGACCCGACGCCGCCGTGGACGCCGAGCAGTCCACAGGGGCGGAGGACTTCGCCGAGATGCTGGAGCTGGTACCCGGTGCGCTTGCCAGACTCGGCGTCTGGGACGGCGAGAGCGAGCCGTGCGACCTGCACTCGGCGGGCTTCGCCCCCGACGAACGATCCATACCGGCTGGCATCAGATTGCTCGTGCACACGGTACTGGCCGCACAGGCGGACGGGAGCAGCGTCGCGGACGCGTGAGAGGCCGGAGCGTCGGAGAGATGCGCCCGTCGGGGAGCAGCACGCAGGCGCATCAGAACTCGACCCGCATCACCACACGTCGCAGCGCCGGACGGGTGACCGCGGTGAAACCGGCGTCGGCGAACACCCCTTCGGTGCCGACGTGGAGCTCTTCTGAGATCACCTTCTTCGTGGTCATCGGGTAGCCCTCGATGGCGCGGGCACCGTGCTCGCGGGCGAAGTCCACCGCGGCGCGTGCGAGAGCCCGGCTGACGCCGCGCTTGCGGAAGCCCGCGCGGGTGAAGAAGCAGGTCACGGCCCAGACACTGTTGTCGGTCCTGTCCTCGGTGCGACCCGCCCAGGGGACGCGGAAGACGCGCAGCAGGCCAGGGTAGGCGGTGCGCGGCTCGACCGCGCACCAGCCGACAGGCTCGCTTCCGAGGTAGGCGATCAGGCCAGTGGTGGTGCCCGATTCCGGATGACCGGAGTCGGTCTCCCGGCGCAGCCGGTTGGCGCGTTCCTCGGCGGGAAACGAGGCAAAAGGACTCCCCCGGACCCAGCTTGTACCGCTGACACTGGCACCTGAACGCCTGGCCGCGCGTGCCGAAGACCGTCTGCAGGTCGTCCCAGCTCGCCTCGTTGGCGGGCAGCACGGAGATCGCCGGTTCCGGTGCCGTCATGCGCATGATTCTGCATGGCCGGCGTGCCGACCGGCACGGTGTTCGCCGGCAACGACGGCCGCGCCGCCTGTGCGCCCTGGCTCAAGTACCACATGCTCCACGCCCGCCCCCCGCCCTCGAAGGACTCCTCCGATCCGTCGGCTCTCGCTCACCTGACGGCCAGGGAGCTACAGGTCCGGCAGACGTAGGCGACCGGCGGACGGGGCGGTGTCCGTCACCCCGCCCGGCGCCGTCAGCTGCTGATCGACCGGCAGGGTCTGGACCGCAGATCGCGGACGTACTCGGCTGGGGCGTCGGCGGCCTCGGCCGAGTCGGCGATCACGCCGAGGTAGCGGGCCGATGGGAGGCCGCCCTCGAAGGCGTCCAGCACGTACATCCAGGCGAGCGTGTCACCCTCGATGGTGTGCACCCGCAGCCGGATCTTCTGGTAGACGCCCAGATCCGCGCCCTCCCAGGAGTCCAGCGTCCGTTCGTCGGCGTCCGACATGTCGTACAGCACCACGAACACCGAGGACTCGGTGCCGGCACCCGGTCTGGGATCTGTGGCTCCCGGATCGGCCCGATCATCCTGAACGATGGTGGCCAGCGCACCTTCCCAGCCGAGGTCCTCGCCGCCGAAGGTGAGTCTCCATCCGGGTAGCCAGCCGGTACCGGCAAGCGGCGACGACGGACAACGCTGAAGCATCTGGCTGGGGTCCATGTTGGACCCGTACGCGGCATACAACGCCATGGGCAGCACCCTAGCGGCTGCCCAAGCCCACGCTCCTCCGCCCGCCCGGCGGCTGAACGCCGGTTCGCTCGGCGGCTGAACACCCGTCCGCGCGGCGGCTGAACGCCGGTTCGCTCGGCGGCTGAACCCGTCCGCGCGGCGGGAGACCGGCCCGGCTGGCGGGGAAACCGGCCTGCGCCGCTGCCGATACCGTTACCGGCATGACCCGCATCGTGATCATCGGCGGCGGCCCTGCCGGCTACGAAGCGGCACTGGTGGCCGCCCAGTACGGGGGAGAGGTGACCCTGATCGAGGACGCCGGACCCGGCGGCAGCTGCGTCCTGTACGACTGTGTCCCCTCCAAGACGTTCATCGCTTCGGCCGGCGGGCGGACGGCCGTGCGGGAGGCCGGGAATCTGGGCATCGACATTGCCCCCGAGCACACCTCGATCGACGTTGCAGCGGTGCACGGCCGGGTGACCGGTCTGGCCACCGCCCAATCCGCCGACATCAGGGCGAGGTTGATGGCCGAGGGCATCACCATCGTGGACGGCCGCGCCACCCTGGACGATCCGGCTCCGGGCCTCGCCCAGCATCGGGTGAAGATCGTCAGCGACGACGGGTCCGGGCCGATCGAGTCTTCGGTGACGACCGACGTGGTGCTCATCGCCACCGGAGCGACCCCGCGCGTGGTGCCGGGCTGCGAGCCGGACGGTGAGCGGATCCTGAACTGGCGGCAGGTCTACTCGCTGACCGAATTCCCCGAGCACCTGATCGTGGTCGGCTCCGGTGTCACCGGCGCCGAGTTCGCGTCTGCCTACACCGAGATGGGCGTCAAGGTGACGCTGGTGTCCAGCCGCGATCGGGTGTTGCCCGGCGAGGACCCAGACGCCGCCTCCGTCATCGAGGATGTCTTCGCCGAGCGTGGCACGGTACTGGTCAAGCAGTCGAGGGCCGAGTCCGTTCGCCGGGACGGTGACGAGGTCGTGGTCGCCGTCACCGGCGGCGGTGAAGTGCGCGGCTCGCACGTGCTGATGACGGTCGGGTCGGTGCCCAACACCACGGGCATCGGCCTGGAGAAGGTGGGAATCGAGACGGACAAGGGCGGGTTCGTCGAGGTGGACCGGGTGTCGCGGACCACTGTGCCCGGGATCTACGCCGCCGGAGACTGCACCGGGGTGCTGATGCTCGCCTCGGTCGCGGCGATGCAGGGCCGGATCGCGATGTGGCACGCGTTGGGCGAGGGCGTGCCGCCGCTCAAGTTGAACACGGTGGCCGCCAACGTCTTCACCCATCCGGAGATCGCTACCGTCGGTGCCAGCCAGGCCGACGTCGACGCCGGCATGACGAATTCGCACACCCTGATGCTGCCCCTGGCCACCAATCCGCGGGCCAAGATGTCTGGCCTGAAGAAGGGCTTCCTGAAGTTGATGGTGCTCAAGCCGACCGGCACCGTGATCGGCGGGGTGGTGGTCGCCCCGGAAGCCTCCGAGCTGATCCTGCCGATCGCCATCGCCGTGCAGAACGGTCTAACCGCCAAGGATCTCGCCTACAGCTTCTCCGTCTACCCGTCGCTGTCCGGCTCGCTCACCGAACTCGGTCGCCGGCTGATGTTCTGGAACGACAGGCAGGGCACCCGCCGATGAGCTGCTGTCGTGACCCGAGCGCGCGCTTAGGCATCGGAGGACGACATGGTGGGACACCGTCGACAACCTCTCGGGTCACGACAGCTAGCTGTTGCCGACGCGCATGGTGCCTGGCAAGTGGGGCGGAAGTACCCGAGTGGGGTGGTTGTCGGCTGCCGGCGGGGCCCAGGTGGGGTGGAAGTGCCCGAGTGGGGCGGTTGTCGGCTGCCGGCGGCGCCCAAGTGGCGCGGAAGTGCCCGAGTGGGGCGGTTGTCGGCTGCCGGCGGCGCCCAAGAGGCGCGGAAGTGCCCGAGTGGGGCGGTTGTCGGCTGCCGGCGGCGCCCAAGAGCCGCCGAAGTGCCCGAGTGGGGCGATTGTCGCGCGGACACGACAAGTCACCGGCAGACCTCAGGCCCAGCAGCAGGGTCTTGCCGAAGGCGCGCCGCTCTGCCATTGCCGGCTGCGCCTCGTCCGCCCGCGCCAGTGGCAGCACGCTGCCGATCAGCGGTCGGACGCTGCCTTCGGCGATCAGCTGCAGGATGCGGCCGCCCGATCGCGGTGCGACGGGGGCGAACAACGCCCTCACCGAGATGGGGCGTTGTCGGAACTCGGAAGATCGGCGGGCGACCGGAACCCCGCGGCTACTGCGCGCCCTCGCCGGCCACCGCTTCCTCGATCTCCTGGGCGTCGCTGTCGACCCAGTCGAAGGTCTTGGTGACGGCCTTCTTCCACTGCTTGTACCGCTTCTCCCGCTCAGCCGGATCGAGTTGCGGCTCCCACCGCTTGTCCTCGGCCCAGTTGGTGCGGATGTCCTCCTCGGATTCCCAGTAGCCGACGGCAAGTCCGGCGGCGTAGGCGGCGCCGAGCGCGGTCGTCTCGGCCACCACCGGCCGGATGACGGGAACGCCGAGGATGTCGGCCTGGAACTGCATCAGGGTCTCGTTGACCACCATGCCGCCGTCGACCTTCAGCGCCTTCAGATCGACTCCGGAATCGGCGTTCATCGCGTCCAGCACCTCACGGGTCTGGAACGCGGTCGCCTCCAGCACCGCCCGGGCCAGGTGGCCCTTGTTGACATACCGGGTCAGGCCGACGATCGCGCCGCGGGCGTCCGAACGCCAGTAGGGGGCGAACAAGCCGGAGAACGCCGGCACGAAGTAGCAGCCGCCGTTGTCCTCGACACTCTTGGCCAGATCCTCGATCTGGGCGGCGTCGCTGATCATTCCCAGGTTGTCGCGCACCCACTGCACCAGCGATCCGGTGACGGCGATCGACCCTTCGAGGGCATACACCGTCTCCTGGTCGCCGATCTTGTAACAGACCGTGGTGAGCAGCCCGTTCTCGCTCGGCACCTTCTCGGTGCCGGTGTTGATCAGCATGAAGTTGCCGGTGCCATAGGTGTTCTTGGCCTCGCCGACGGATAGACAGGCTTGGCCGAACGTCGCTGCCTGCTGGTCACCGAGGATGCCGGCTACCGGTACTCCGCCGAACACGCCCTTCGCCCTGACTTGGCCGTACACCTCGGAGGACGATCTGATCTCCGGAAGCATCGACATCGGGATGGTCATGTCGGCAGCGATCTCCGCGTCCCAGGACAGCGTGTCCAGATCCATCAACATGGTCCGGGAGGCGTTGGTCGGCTCGGTGATGTGCAGTCCACCCTCGGTGCCGCCGGTGAGATTCCAGGCCACCCAGGTGTCCATGTTCCCGAACGCCAGGTCGCCGGCCTCCGCCTTCTCCCGTGCCCCGTCGACGTTGTCCAGGATCCATTTCACCTTCGGCCCGGAGAAGTAGGTGGCCAGCGGCAGCCCGACTTTCGCCTTGTAACGCTCCTGGCCGCCGCCGAGCCCGCCCAGCGCATCCACGATCTTGTCGGTCCTGGTGTCCTGCCAGACGATCGCGTTGTAGATCGGCTCACCGGTGGTCCTGTCCCAGACCAGAGCGGTCTCCCGCTGGTTGGTGATGCCGACCGCGGCGATCGAGTCAGCCTTCAAGTCGGCCTTGGCCAGGGCAGCGGCGCACACGGCGCGGGTGTTCTCCCAGATCTCCTTGGCGTCGTGCTCCACCCAGCCGGCCTGCGGGAAGATCTGCTGGTGCTCCTTCTGGTCGACCGCGACGACCCGACCTTCGTGGTTGAAGATCATGCAGCGGGTGGAGGTGGTGCCCTGGTCGATGGCGGCGACGAACTTGTCGGACTGCTGGTCTGCCATGGGTTCTGCCCTTCCGGTCCTGAGAGGGACCGGTCGGGACCGGTCCGGTGACGGGTGGGTCATCGCGCGGCAGACATCAGCCCGGCGGCGGTGACGGGAAACAACGGTGGTTACACCGTACGCAGCTTGGCCACCCTGGCGGATGGCCCGGCCGCACCGGCGTCAGATGCCCTTGATCGATTTGATCAACGTGTCCGCATCGGTGATCTTGTAGACCAACACGGCGATCGCGGCTCCTACCAGCGGGCCGACCACCGGGATCCAGGAATAGCCCCAGTCGGAGCTGCCCTTCCCCTTGATCGGCAGCACGAAGTGCGCGATACGCGGGCCGAGGTCTCGGGCCGGGTTGATCGCGTAGCCGGTCGGGCCGCCGAGGGAGGCGCCGATCGCGAGTACCAACAGCGCAACGGCCAACGGCCCGAGTCCGGCCGGGCTACCTCCGAACATCAGGATGACGAAGATCAGCACGAAGGTGCCGATGACCTCGGTGACCAGGTTCCACGGCACGCTGCGGATCGCCGGCCCGGTCGAGAACACACCGAGTTTGTTGGCCGGGTCTGGCTCTTCGTCGAAGTGCTGTTTGTAGGCCAGCCAGCAGACGACCGCGCCGAGGAAGGCGCCGGCCAACTCTGCGACCCAGAAGGCGACGGCGTGACCGAAATCGATGTCGCCCTTGATCAGAAAGGCCAGCGTCACCGCCGGATTCAGATGGGCACCGGTCGGGAATGCCACGTAGACGCCGGCGAAGACTCCGAGGCCCCAGCCGAAGTTCACCAGCAGGAAACCGCCACCGTTGCCCTTCGTCTTGGTCAGCGCCACGTTGGCGACGACGCCGCAGCCGAGCAGCAACAGCATGGCCGTGCCGAGAATCTCGTAGGTGAAGATGTGGCCGACACTCGGTTGGTTCACCGGAGCCCCTTCGTTCGGAGTTCTGACCGGCCGACATCGTTGACGACCGTGTGCCAGACGCTAGCCGAATCGTCCGACCGGGAACAGATGGCGCGCGGAACCGCTGCTGGACCCGAGTAGGCTGCGCATCGCAGTCGGTTCATGATCGGCACGCTGCGCTTCCCGGCTCGACGAGTTCATCTGCCGGACACCGCGAACCGATCATGTCGAGCCGCGCGACCCCGCGCGGCGAGAGGGAATCCGGTGAGAATCCGGAACTGCCCCGCAGCGGTGAGTGGGAACGACCGCCGTCAAACGCACTGGGTCGGCGAGCAATCGACCCGGGAAGCGACGGCCAGTAGACAGCGTTGGATCTGGAGCGTGTTCCGGATCGTCCGGCGCCCGCCCACGAGTCCGAAGACCTGCCGACGCACCGGGTACATCGTGCCCGGTGGTCCGCGACCTCGAGGGAGGGTGCGCCGACCAGCGGGGCCGGGCCGGTTGCCGGTGGCCACCGTGCGTCGGCCGCAGCCATGGGTGGTGGACCATCCCACCGATCGGAAGGCGTCACCCATGTCCCGTCCACCCGTCCACAAGGCGTTCTCGGCCACCGTCATCGGCTACCCACGGATCGGTCCGCGCCGCGAACTGAAGAAGGCTCTGGAGGCCTACTGGGCCGGCAGCACGACCCGACAGGACCTCGAGCGCGCAGCACGCCGGATCCGATCCGCATCCGCGGCTTCGCTGCACTCCGCCGGGCTGGACTCGGTCCCGGTGAACACGTTCAGCTACTACGACCAGGTACTGGACACCGCGGTGCTGCTGGGCGCGGTGCCGACCAGGTTCGCCGACATCGACGACGACCTGGACCGTTACTTCGCCATGGCCAGGGGCTTGACGGACGGGCCACCGCTGGAGATGACGAAGTGGTTCGACACCAACTACCACTACCTGGTTCCCGAGATCGCGCCCGACAGCGTGTTCTCGCTGCACCCGGAGAAGGTGCTCGATGACTTCCGGGAAGCGATGGACGCCGGCGTTCCGGCTCGGCCGGTGATCCTCGGACCCATCAGCTTCCTGGAGCTGGCGAAGCCGGCAGGTATTCCGGACAGCGCATCGAAGGGAGGTCAGCGGCACGATCTGCTCGCCCGGCTGGCCGAACTGCTGCCGCTGTACGGCGAGTTGCTCGAACGGTTGGCACAGGCTGGGGCGCATTGGGTTCAGCTGGACGAACCGGCCCTTACATCGGACCTCGACGACGCGGTCCGGGAGGCCGCCCACGGCGCCTACCGGGCGCTGACGGCCCCGACAGCGCGACCTTCAATCCTGGTCGCCGGTTATTTCGGCGACTGCGCCGACCTGCTGCGGGTGCTGTCCGACACCGACGTCGAAGGGGTGGCAATCGACCTGGTCGCCGGCGCGACACCGCCATCGGATGCGACACCCGTCGACAAGCTGGTGGTCGCCGGGATCGTCGACGGCCGGAACGTCTGGCGGACCGATCCCGATGCCGCGCTCCGGCGCCTGCGGGCGCTGTCCGAGGTGACCAGCTCGGTCGCGGTATCCACCTCCTGTTCGCTGCAGCATGTTCCGTACACGCTGACCGCCGAGCAGCACATCGACCCGCAGCTCCGCTCGTGGCTGGCGTTCGCCGACGAGAAGGTCGCCGAGGTGGTGGCCCTGTCCAGGACGCTGACCTCACCGGGTGGAACCGAGGATCCGGCGATCGGGCTCGCGCGGGCAGCGGCGGCGGATCGGCGTGGATCGGCCCGCACCCGGCAGCAGCAGGTGCGGGCGCGGGTCGCCGATCTCGATGACGGCGCCGCCCACCGAGGAGACGCGGCACTGCGCGGCGAGCAGCAGGCCAGCCGACTCGGGTTGCCGCCGTTGCCGACCACCACGATCGGCTCCTTCCCGCAGACCGCCGAGATCCGCAGGGCCAGAGGGGATCTGCGGGCCGGACGGATCGACGACGCCGGCTACCTCGCGCTGATGCGCGCCGAGGTGACCTCGGTGATCGGCATGCAGGAGGAACTGGGGCTCGATGTGCTGGTGCACGGTGAACCCGAACGCAACGACATGGTGCAGTACTTCGCCGAGCAACTCGAGGGTTTCGCGGTCACCGACAACGGCTGGGTGCAGTCGTACGGGTCGCGGTGCGTTCGGCCGCCGATCCTGTTCGGTGACGTGTCCCGGCCACACCCGATGACGGTGGAATGGGCGAGCTACGCGCAGGGGCTGACGAAACGCCCGGTCAAGGGCATGCTCACCGGTCCAGTGACGATCCTGGCCTGGTCGTTCGTCCGGGACGACCAGCCGCTGCCGGATACCGCCTACCAGGTGGCGCTCGCGGTTCGGGACGAGGCGGTGGACCTGCAGGCGGCCGGCATCGCGATCATCCAGGTGGACGAGCCGGCCCTGCGAGAATTGTTGCCGCTCAGCCGGTCGGCATGGCCGCAGTATCTGGACTGGGCGGTGCGGGCATTCCGGCTGGCGACCTCCGGCGTGCAGGATGCGACGTCCGTCCACACGCACCTGTGCTACTCCGAGTTCGGGGACGTGATCGACGCCATCGCGGCGTTGCAGGCGGACGTCACCAGCGTGGAGGCGGCCCGGTCCCGGATGGAGATCCTGGACGACCTGGAAGCCGCCGGCTACGCGCGCGGCGTCGGACCAGGTGTCTACGACATTCATTCGCCGCGGGTGCCGACCCAGCAGGAGATGACGGAGCTGCTCGAACGCGCGGTGGCCGCGGTGGGTCCGGATCGGCTGTGGGTCAACCCGGATTGTGGGCTCAAGACCCGATCGATCGCCGAGGTGACGGCCGCCCTGCAGAACATGGTGGCCGCCGCCCGCGACGTCCGGTCCCGGCTGGTGTCCGCCCGCTGACCGGACGGTGGAGAGGCTCATGTCGGCGACCCGGTGACGGTCCAAGCATTGCCGGGTCGCCGACACCTACCAGTTGAGGCTGGAACCGGTCTGGTACTCGATCACCCGGGTCTCGAAGAAGTTCTTCTCCTTCTTCAGGTCCATCATCTCGCTCATCCACGGGAACGGGTTCTCGGTATCCGGGTACAGCGGGCGCAGTCCGAGCTGGGCGCACCGGCGGTTGGCGATGAAATGCATGTACCTCTCGCACTGGCCGGCGGTCAGCCCGAGCATGCCCGTCGGCATGGTGTCCCGGCCGTAGGCGATCTCCAGATCGCAGGCGGTGGAGAGCATTCCGCGCACTTCTTCCGTGAACTCGGCGGTCCACAGGTGCGGGTTCTCCCTTCTGATCTGGTTGATCACGTCGATGCCGAAATTGAGGTGGATCGACTCGTCGCGCAGGATGTACTGGTATTGCTCGGCAATGCCCACCATCTTGTTCCGGCGGCCGAGTGAGAGGATCTGCGCGAAGCCGGTGTAGAACCACATGCCTTCGAAGATCACATAGAAGGCGATCAGGTCCCGCAGGAAAGCCTGATCGGTCTCCGGAGTCCCGGTGCGGAACCCCGGGTCCTCCAGCGACCTGGTGTACTGCAGCGCCCAGGCATCCTTCTCGGTGATCGACGGCACCTCTCGGTACATGTTGAACAGTTCACCCTGGTCCAAGCCGAGCGAGGTGCAGATGTACTGGAAGGTGTGGGTGTGAACGGCCTCCTCGAATGCCTGCCGCAGCAGATACTGCCGGCACTCGGGGTTTGTCAGCTGCCGGTAGACGGCCAGCACGATGTTGTTGGCTACCAACGACTCCGCGGTCGCGAAGAAGCCGAGATTGCGCTTCAGCATGGTGCGTTCGGCATCTGTCAAGCCGCCCGGCGCGCGCCAGAGTGCGATGTCCGCCTGCATCGAGACCTCGGTGGGCATCCACTGGTTGTTGCAGCCGGCCAGGTATTTCTCCCACGCCCAGTCGTACTTGAGCGGCAGTAACTGGTTCACGTCGGCGCGGGCGTTGATCATCGATTTCTCGCCGACGGTCACCCGCCCGGCTGCGCCCACGGTGCGGTCGATGTCGCCCAGGCCGGTGTCGCCGGCCGGATCGGCCGATGATGGTGTCTGGGTCGAGGTGGTCACTGGCATGCCTCACATTCCGGATCGTCGATCGAGCAGGCCTTGCCCGGTGACGTGTCGATGTCGAAGGTGGCCGCTGCGGCCTGAGCGGGCGTTTCCTGCGCCGGCAGGACCCCTGCCGCTGTCGTGATCGACGATGCCGGCTTGTCGATCTCGGGCGCCCGTGGCTGGGCAAGGTCGGACGCCGGTGCTGGCTGGATCGACTGGACCGCTACGGCATTCAGCCGTCCGTCGGTTCCCCTGAGGGTGGATTTCTCGACATGGGTGGCCGAACTCGACCGCAGGTAGTAGGTGGTCTTGCAGCCCGTCCTCCAGGCCAGCCGGTACAGCTCGTCCAGGTCCTTGCCGTTCGGAGCCGTGACGTACAGGTTCAACGACTGCGCCTGGTCGATCCACTTCTGCCGCCGGGACGCGGCCTGCACCAGCCATGATCCGTGGATCTCGAATGCGGTGGCGAATAGCTCCTTCACGTCCTGCGGGATCCGATCGATCTCCCACAGCGAGCCGTCGAAGTATTTCAGGTCACCGACTATCACCTCGTCCCAGAGTCCGCGCTCCTTCAGTATCCGCACCAGGTGCGCGTTGATGACGGTGAAGTCGCCGCTCATGTTCGACTTGACGAACAGGTTCCGGTAGGTGGGTTCGATGGACTGGGCGACTCCGACGATGTTCGAGATGGTGGCCGTCGGCGCGATGGCCATCACGTTGGAATTGCGCATCCCGACGCTGCGAACGGTCTCCCGCAATGCGTTCCAGTCCAGCCGGCTGGTCCGGTCCTGCTCCAGATCGCCGCCGCGGGCATCGACCAGCAGTTCGATCGAGTCGATCGGAAGCACGCCCTTGCTCCACAGCGAACCCTCGAACGACGGGTATCGGCCGCGTTCGGCGGCCAGCGCACTGGATGCCGAGATCGCCCAGTACGACAGCGATTCCATCGAAGAGTCGGCGAAGTCGACCGCCTGTGCAGAGGCATAGGGGATGCCGAGCGCGTAGAGACTGTCGGCGAACCCCATCAGTCCCAGGCCCACTGGGCGGTGACGCAGATTCGATCGGCGTGCGGCCGGGATGGTGTACATGTTGAGGTCGATGACGTTGTCCAGCATGCGGACCGCAGTGGTCACCGTGCGGCGCAACTTCTCTGCGTCCAGACCGTTGGCGGTGACGTGGGCGGCCAGGTTGACCGATCCCAGGTTGCAGACTGCCGTCTCGGAATCGGATCCGGTGCCGCCGGTCCGGGTGTTCAGGGTGATCTCGGTACACAGGTTCGACGAGTGCACCACCCCGGCGTGCTGCTGCGGTGACCGCAGATTGCAGGCGTCCTTGAAGGTGATCCACGGATGCCCGGTCTCGAACAGCGCGGTGAGCATCCTGCGCCACAACTCGACCGCACGCACCTTGCGGAACACCCGCAGTTCACCGCGGTCGGCGGCCAGTTCGTATTCGGCATACTTCGCGGCGAACGCGGCGCCGTAGAGCTCGTGCAGTTCCGGTACCTCGTCCGGGGAGAACAACGTCCATTCGGCGTCGGCCTCCACCCGGCGGAGGAACTCGTCCGGAACCCAGTTGGCGGTGTTCATGTCGTGGGTGCGGCGACGGTCGTCGCCGGTGCTGCGCCGCAGGTCGAGGAATTCCTCGATGTCGACGTGCCAGGTCTCCAGGTATGCGCAGACCGCGCCCTTGCGTTTGCCGCCCTGGTTCACCGCGACGGCGGTGTCGTTGGCGATCTTGAGGAACGGCACCACTCCGGAGGAATTGCCGTTGGTGCCCTTGATGTGTGCGCCGATGCCGCGGACCGGTGTCCAGTCGTTGCCGAGGCCACCGGAGAACTTCGCCAGCAGTGCGTTGTCGCGGATCGAGGAGAAGATGGCCGACAGATCGTCATCGACGGTGGTCAGGAAGCACGAGGACAGCTGTGGTCTGCAGGTGCCGGCGTTGAACAGGGTGGGCGTGGAACACATGAAGTCGAAGGACGACAACAGCCGGTAGAACTCGATCGCTCTGGCCTCGCGATCCACTTCTCCGATCGCCAGGCCCATGGCGACCCGCATGAAGAACGCCTGCGGCAGCTCGTACCTGGTCGATCTGTGATGCAGGAAGTACCGGTCGTACAGGGTCTGCAGGCCCAGGAAGGAGAACTCGAGGTCTGCGGCCGGATTCATGGCGCCGCCGAGCCTGTGCAGATCGAACTCGGCGAGTACCGGGTCGAGCTGTCCGAGCTGGATGCCACGGTTGACGTAGTCCGCGAGGTAGCCGGGGTAGCGCTCGGCCATTTCGGCGGCGGTGGCTCGAACCGGTGTGCCGGCCAGGAAACTGAGCGCCTCGGTGCGCAGGTTGTCGCCCAGCAGCCTGGCGGCGACCTTGGAATACTCCGGTTCGCGTTCCACCAGTGCGCGGGCTGCCATCACCGTCGCCAATTCCAATTCGCCGGTGGTGATGCCGTCGTAGGCGTTGGCCAGGGTACCGGCCAGAACGGCCGCCGGGTCGACGTCGGGCAGTGAATCGCACGCCTCGGAGATGACGGTGACGAGCCGGCCGGTGTCCATGGGCAGCCGGCTGCCGTCCGGCTGGATGACGGACAGTGGTTGCTCCGCACCGGATCTGGTCGCCGGATGTCCGGCATCGGCGCTCTGCCTCGCCCGACGGTGCTCCTCGCGGTACAGGATGTACGCCCGGGCGACGGCGGGCTGATCCGCCCGCATCAGGGCGAGCTCGACCTGGTCCTGGACCACTTCCAGGTCGATGGGCCGGCCCGACCCGGTGAAGCGGGAGTCCAGCGTGCTCACCACGGTGTCCGTCAACTCCCGCACCTGGGTGCGCAACCGCGCCGAATGCTGAACCGACTCGCCTTCGACGGCCAGGAACGCCTTGGTGATCGCAATGGCGATCCGGCTCTGGTCGAAGGCCACGATCTCGCCGTCCCGGCGAAGGATCTTGAGCCCGGCCGGCGCCGCAGCGCCGGCCGGCAGCGGCATAACCGGTGGCTGGTCGGAGGGGGTGAGTGGCGCTGGGGTGAGTGGCGCCGTGGGGGGAAGCGTTGTGGTGAGTGGAGCCTGGGTGAGTGGCGTTGTGGTGGGTGGAGGCTGGGTGAGTGGCGATGTGGTGGGAAGTGCTGTAGTTGCTGGCGCTGTAGTTGCTGGCGCTGCGGTGGTTGGCAACGTGCTGGTCATGCTCTCTCCTCGCGAGCCGGTGGACAGGCGAACCGCGGGGGAGGGCCGGCGACGCGCAAGGGGGAACCCGCGCGGTCGTCGGGCACCGTCCCTCGGGGTGCGCCGCGGCGCATGCCGGTGGCATGCCGCACCGAGGCAGGTCTTCGGACTCGTGGGCGTGACGCGACCTGAAGTCCCGCCTGGACCTACCGGCAACCGCTTCCCGGGTGGGCCGATCGACGACGCCGATCAGGCCCTTCCCAGTGCTTTCCTGTCAGGCTGCCGGCCTGACAGGGGCTGCTGTCGTTCCCACTCACCGCTGCGGGGCAGCTCCGGTATTGCACCGGATTCCCTGTTACCTCCGCTCGCAAGCCGAGCGGAACCTTCGGTAAGAGGACCATACATGTAGCGGTCGGCAAAGTTGACAACCCCTAGATGTAGCGCTCGGCGTGTCGCGACGAGTCCAGTCGCCGGCGTGCCGGCCCCGGCCCACCACCATCATCATCGGGAGGGTGGGGATCAGGGGCCGAGGCTGACGCGCAAGATCTTCTCGTCGCTGTTGTTGGCCGTGCTCTCCTTGTCACCCTGGTTGGTCGTGGTGAGCCACAGGTCGCCGCCGGGCGCGGGCTCGACGGTGCGAAGCCGGCCGTAGGTGCCGTTGAAGTAGGTGTGAACGTCAGCCAGCGTGCTGTCATGGATAACCGCGCGGTAGATCCGAGTGCCGCGCTCGCAGGCAATGTAGAGCACGTCGCGGACGATGGCGATGCCGGAGCAGGAACCGTCCGCGGTGGGGTAGGTGCGGGCGGGGGCGATGAACCCCGGCGTGCTACAGGTGCCCGAGGTCCCTTCGCAGGCCGGCCAGCCGTAGTTACCGCCCTTGGTGATCAGGTTGGTCTCGTCCATGATCCCGTTGCCGAACTCCTGCTCCCACAGGCGGCCCTGGGAGTCGAATGCCAGGCCCTGGGGGTTGCGGTGGCCGTAGCTCCACACGTAGTTCCCGAACGGGTTGTCCGAGGGCACGGTGCCGTCGGGATTCAACCGGAGGACCTTGCCGTTGAGGCCGTTCTTGTTCTGCGCATTGTCACCGTTCTGAGCATCCCCAGTGCTGGCGTACAGCTTGCCGTCCGGCCCGAAACGCAGACGGCCTCCGTTGTGGAACTTGTTGCGGAGGATGCCGCCGAGCAGGATCTGCTCAGTGCTGGTGTCAAGCTTGTCGCCGGTGAGTTTGATCCGCACGATCCGGTTGTCGGTGGGCGAGGTATGCATGACGTAGAGCCATTGATCGGTGGAGAAGGTCGGTGCGATCGCCAGACCGAGCAAACCTCCTTCGCCGTCCGTGCCTGCCACATTCGGGACGATGCCGACAGTTGTCTTGGCACCGGTGGCCGGGTTGAGATGAACGATGTCGTGGGCGTCGCGGCGGCTGTGGAGGATGGTGCCGTCGGGAAGGCTCAGGAGTCCCCATGGGACGTCTGTGTCGGTCGCGATCTGCCTCACCCCGCACACCGGGTTCGCACAGGACGCGCCGGTGGTCACGGTGGCGGTGTTGCTGTGCGGGGATACGTTCGCTTGGGCGTCGCGGGCCACGATGTAATAGGCGTAGCTGGTTGTCGGGGTCAGCCCGCTGTCGGTGAAAGTCGTTGCGGGGGCGGCGGTGGCGGTGCCGCTGACCGTGGCGAACTTGACCCCGTTTCGATAGACATCGTAGGCGCGAACCCCGATGTTGTCGCGTCCGTCGCCGCGATCTCGGTACCGGATGCCTCCGGCGGTCGGGCGGCGGTAGCGTGAAGCTCATTCCGAGGTGTGGAGGAGACAGCGAAATGGCCCGATCCGTTCAGCAATCCGCATCAGCCGGCCCGCACACTGCGGGAGCCCGGCTCGGGCCGGAAGAGCGGGCGGCAAACTTCCGCCGGCTGGGCGCGGAGGAATTCGACGTGGTGATCATCGGCGCGGGCGTCGTCGGTTCCGGCGCCGCGCTGGACGCCGTCACCCGTGGCCTGTCGGTGGCCCTGATGGAGGCCCGTGACATCGCATCTGGCACTTCGTCCCGGTCGTCCAAGCTGTTCCACGGTGGTCTGCGCTATCTGGAGATGTTCGAGTTCGGCCTGGTGCACGAGGCACTGCGCGAGCGGGAGCTGATGCTCACCAAGATCTGCCCGCACCTGGCCAAGCCGGTGCCCTTCCTGTATCCGTTGTCCAAGCACGTGATCGAGCGGCCGTACGTCGGCTCAGGTCTTATCCTGTACGACGCGATGGCCGGCCGGAGTTCGGTACCGCGCCACAAGCACCTCACCAGGGCGGGGGCGCTGCGAATGGTGCCGGCGCTGGCCAAAAACTCCTTGGTGGGCGGGATTCGGTACTACGACGGCCAGGTCGACGACGCCCGTCACACGCTCGCGGTCGCCCGGACGGCAGCGGCCTACGGCGCGGTCGTCCGGACGTCGACCCAGGTTGTCGGGTTCGTCAAGGAGGCGGACAGGGTCGCGGGCGTCAAGGTGCGTGACGTCGAGACCGGTGAGGAAACCACCGTCAAGGCAAAGGTTGTCATCAACGCAACCGGAGTCTGGACCGACGAACTGCAACGGCTGTCCGGCGGCCGCGGGAGGTTCAGGGTACGGGCGTCCAAGGGCGTGCACCTGGTGGTCCCGCGGGACAAGATCCCTTCCGAGTCCGGCATCATCCTGAAGACCGAGAAATCGGTGCTGTTCGTCATCCCGTGGAAGTCGCACTGGATCGTCGGCACCACCGACACCGATTGGAATCTCGACCTGGCGCATCCGGCGGCCACCAAGGCCGACATCGACTACATCCTCGACCATGTCAACAAGGTGCTGGCCGTCCCGTTGACTCACGACGACATCGAGGGGGTGTACGCGGGCCTGCGTCCGCTGCTGGCCGGCGAGAGCGAGCAGTCCTCGAAACTGTCTAGGGAGCACGCCGTCGCCAGGGTGGCGCCGGGCCTGATCGCCATCGCGGGCGGGAAGTACACGACCTACCGGGTGATGGGCGCCGATGCTGTCGAGGCCGCCGCCGAGGATCTGCCGGGCAGGGTGAATCCGTCCTGCACCGCGGACATCCCGTTGATCGGGGCGAGCGGGTACCAGGCACTGGTGAATCAGGCGGATCGGCTGGGCGAGCAGCACGGAGTGCACCCGTACCGGATCCGCCACCTGCTGGATCGGTACGGTTCGCGGATCCACGAGTTGCTGGCTCTGGCCTCCGGTGATGATGGGGTCGACGGTGCGAAAGCCGAGCTGTTGCAACCGATCCCGGGTGCCGACGAATATCTTCAGGTCGAAGCCCTGTATGCGGTGACCCACGAGGGTGCCCTGCACCTGGAGGACGTGCTGGCCAGGCGGACCCGGATCTCCATCGAGACGACCCATCGCGGGATCCAGTCCGCCGAACGGGTGGCCGAGCTGATCGCGCCGGTGCTGGGCTGGTCCGAACAGGAGAAGCGGCAGGAGGTCGATGGCTACATCGCCAGGGTGGAGGCCGAACGCAAATCCCAGACCGAACCCAGCGACGAATCGGCAGACCAGGTGCGACTGGAGGCACCCGAGATCCGCGATCTTCTGGTGTCGCCGGTGGCCTGAGCGGCACCGGGGGAGCGACCGGATGACGGGGCGCCAGCGGCACGTGGGCAAGTGAGCGGCCGGCTGGGCAGCTTGGCCAGGGTCGCCATCTTCGCGGGCGCCGCTGTCGTGTTGATCGGCGTGGCGCTGATTGCCGGCGGCATCGGACCGTGGACGTCGCGCCCACTGACCAACCGGGCACCGGACACCCGGCCGATCACCGCCCCGTCGATCGCCCCGCCGACGCGTACCCGAGCCAGCGCCGCCACAGAGGTGGAGGCTCCGCCGGCCCTCAAGTGGGGGCTGCAGCTGCTGCTGGTCGCCGTCATCGCGTTCGTGCTGACCCTGCTGGTCAGGTGGTTATACCGGAAGGTCACGGAGCTGACCTCGGCGCGTGATGAATCGGTGGACGCCGACCAGGAACTTCCGCCGATGGTCGGGCTGGCGATACCTCCCCGGATCCGTCACCGCGAATCCGGCCGCGACTTCGACCCGCGGGCGGCGGCCGATGCCATCATCTCCTGCTGGCTGTGGGTGGAAAGCGCTGCCGCCGCAACGGGTTCCGTGCGGCGGAAGGCGGACACGCCGACCGAGTTCCTGCATCAGTTCGTCAGCCGGCATGGGTCAGCGGTGGAAGCCTCAGCTGCGAGAACGCGGGAGGCGGCCGATGTGCTGCTGCCGCTGTACCAGCGGGCACGCTTCGATCGGGTGGCGCTCACCGAAGATGCGGCCGTCCGCGCCAGGGCGGCGGCCGAGACATTGTGCGTCGGCGTCCGGCGGGCTCGTTCCGCGCCGCCTGCCGAGAGTGCCGAGCCGCTCCGATGACGTTCCAGCTACCCAGACGCCCGGACACCGCGGGGTACCAGCTGGCCAGGGCGGCCAGGGTGGAACGCAGCATCATCAACGAGAATGCCTGGTACCGGTTGTTGGCGATGCCCATCCTGGCCGCGCTGGCCTGCGGCATCGGGCCGTTCGCCACCGGTGCGCCGCTTTCGCGCAGCATCGGCATCGGACTCACCTTCGGCGTGACCACCTGGCTGGTGGTCAAGTCACTGACGCTGCGCACTCCGACATGGCCCGAGCCGCCGGGAACCGACCAGGAGTGGGGACGCTTACCTCGTCGATGGGAGATGCCGGGCATGGAGGGAGCACTGGATCGTCCGCAGCACATGTCCCGGCGGCTACTGGCTCAGCAACGTGAGATCGCCGAGGGCCTGCTGGCCAGGCGCGGACTGGACATCGGTTCTGCGCAGGCCCGAGACCTACTCGGAGCCAGGGTGATCGGCCTGCTCACCGACCCGAAGGCCAAGCCGCCCAGCAGGGCGGAACTGACCGGCATTTGTCGTCTGCTGACCGACATCGGTTCACGCTCGGACGGAGGGATCAGAGCACTGCCGATCCCGGCCGAGTTGACGCGTCAGGGTCGGCCCCGCCGTCGGGCGCCGGCCAGTTCGGTCGTGGCCGAGGCCCGGCAGTACACCGACGCGCGGACCACCGGAGAAGAGGCAATCCGATGACACAGCAGCATCCGACAGCCCAGCAGCATCCGACAGCCCAGCAGCGTTCGCCGGCCCAGCCGCAGCCCACGGCACAGCAGCAACCCTCGGCACTACAGCAACCCACGGCACAGCAGCAACCCACGGCACCGCAGCACCCTGGACCGCAGCACCCTGCACCGCAGCACGCTGGATCGCAACCTCCGACATCGCAGGGAGACGGCGCCGGCGCCATCGCCGCATCGGCCGGCCGGATCGCGCAGGCGGTGTCCGGAGCGATGGTCGGCAACTGGCCGGCGCTGCGGATGTCGCTGACCGCGATCCTCGCCGGTGGGCACGTACTGATCGAGGACAATCCCGGACTCGGTAAGACGCTGATGGCGCGCAGTCTGGCCGGCGCCCTCGGACTGGAGTTCCGGCGGCTGCAATTCACCCCTGACCTGCTCCCCGCCGACATCACCGGCTCGTACCTGTACAACCCCGGTACGGCCGAGTTCACCTTCCAACCCGGCCCGGTGTTCGCCGGCCTGCTGCTGGCCGACGAGCTCAACCGGACGCCGCCGAAGACTCAGTCGGCTCTGCTGGAGGCCATGCAGGAAGGCCAGGTGAGCGTCGAGGGCACCACCCACCGGCTGCCCCGCCCGTTCCACGTCATCGCCACGGCGAACCAGATCGAGTACGAGGGCACCTACGCATTGCCGGAGGCACAACTGGATCGCTTCGCGGTGCGGATCCGGCTCGGATACCCGACCGCTGAGTCGGAGATGGAGATGTTGCGCCGCCGGGTCGATCGGGCATCGGGCGACCCGATCGTCGGGCCGGTCATCGAGGCCGAGGGGTTGCTTGCTCTCCAGCGTGGAGTGGAACAGATCGGCGTGGATACCGACGTCATCGGCTACTGCGTCGACCTGGCGCGCGCCAGCCGCGCCCACGACGCGGTGGAGGCCGGCGTCTCCCCGCGCGGCACCCAGACCCTGCTGCTGCTGGCCAGAGCTTGGGCGGTGCTGGCCGGCAGGTCCTACGTGCTGCCGGAGGACGTGAAAGACGTTGCGGTGCCGGCACTCGGGCATCGGATGGTGCTCAAGCTGCAGGCCTACGCCGACGCCATGTCGGGGGAGGACGTGGTGCGGAGCCTGTTGGCGACAGTGCCGACGCCACCCAGCCGTCGGGCGGCGATGGTGGAGATGACCGATCCGCTGCAACATTCGCAGTCCGGGCAGGCGGACGACGTCCGGTTCGGACCGGCCGGGCGGCCGGCGCGGTGATCGGCGGCTGGACTGCCACCGACGCCTTCTACCGGGCGTTGGCCCTGGTGGTGTTCGCGCTCGGTCTCGGTGTGTCGACCGGCCGAGCAGATCTGGTGGTGCTGGGTGCGCCGATCGCGCTGTCGTTGATGCTCGCGGCGCCGGCCCGGCCGTGGCGGGCCGACCGGATGCGGACGCCGACGGCGCGGGCCACGGTGGGCGACGAGGTCGTCTCCGGATCGTTTGTCACCGTGCGCACCAGGATCGCCGGGCTGGCCGACACCGAGCTGGTAACGGTGCTGCAACCGGAAACGACGGCTCGCCCGGCTGGAGCTGCCCGCACCGTCGCTGGGGGCCGGGAACGCCACGCCGAGGCATCAGTGGCCACCCGGAGCTGGGGCCCGACGATCATCGCTCGGCCCGATCTGATGGCCATCGGTCCGGACGGGCTGTTCCTGGCCGGACCGTTACCGGCAGCGGAGGTGACGGAGCTGGTTCTGCCGTCGGTGGCCAAGTTGTCGCCGTTGCAATTACCACCGATCAACGGCGGCTGGGCCGGTGCGCATCTGAGCCGCCGGCCCGGCCAGGGCAGCGACCTGGTCGACCTGCGGGAGTACGCGCCGGGTGATCGGATGCGTTCGGTGCACTGGCGGGCGTATGCCCGGCTCGGCAAGCTCTACACCCGCAGGACCCTCTCGGACGCCGACGCGGATCTGATGATCTGCCTCGACGTCCGGCACAACATCGGGCCCCGGCTCCCTGCCCCGCCGTCGACGATGCTCCAGCGACTGTCGAGCGCCGTCGAGGACGCTGTGCAGCTGTTGCGGGACGCCCGCTCCGCGCGAACCGGCGGCCCAGGACATCAGGATCGGTTGGATGCCGTTGACCGGGCTCGGCATTCGAGTCTGGATCACACGGTCCACGCCGCCGCCGGTATCGCTTCCGCCCAGCTCGGCGCCGGTGATCGGGTCGGCGTGATGACGATCAGTACCGACCGTCGCTCGCTGCGCCCAGGCACCGGAACCCGCCACCTGCAACGTATCCGCTACTTCCTGGCCCGGTTGACAACCACCGGCCAGCGGATGGTTCCGGTCAGTTACTGGGGTCTGCGGCCGGGCGCCGTGGTGATCCTGTGCACCGCTCTGGTCGACGACAGTGCGGGGCAGGCAGCCCTGGACTGCGCGAGCGTGGACACCAGGTGCTGGTCGTCGACACCCTGCCACAGCAGGGGATCCTGCGGTCGGCGACACCGGCGGACCTCGAGCATGTACGGCTGTTGACCGTGCAGCGGGAGCTACGGATCGACACCATCCGGCGATCCGGCGTGCCGGTGCTCAGCTGGGACTGCGGGAACATCGAGTTCGAACTGGCCACCGCCCTGCGGATCGCCAGGTCCAGGCGATGACGGCGCCAACCTCCGGGCCGAGCACCGTGCGGGCGGTGGGTGGCTGGCTGCTGCGCCTGGTGCTGGCCTTCGCCGCGCTCGCAGTGGTGGTGATCAGCCTCGTGACCGGCTCGGGCACCGGAGCTCTGACCGCGGCCGGTTTGCTGCTGCTGGCCCTCGGCATACTGGCCGTGTGGGCACCCGGGTCACCGGCGACCACCTTCCTGCTGCTGGGAGCGCTGGCCGTGCATCTGATGCTCGGAACGGCAGCCTTCGACGTGGCTCTCGGGTTGCTGGCGGCGCTGATCCTGTTGGTTCATCAACTTTCCGGGATCTGCGCGGCCATTCCTCTGGCCGGGCGGGTCGAGACCGTCGCCCTCCGACCGGCGTTGGTCCGCTACCTGATGGCGACTGGCGTGGTCGAAGTGGGCATCGTCGTCGCGGCGATCGCCGGCTGACGCCACGGTCCGTATCTACGAGGAAGGTCCGGGCGTCTGCTTCATCGAACGCCGGATGTGCCGGCGCACCGGAGGCCATCATGAGCGACACGACCCTCACCGCCACACCCGACGTGCTGTTCATCAATGTCGGCGCCCGCCAGTCCACCGCAACATCGACGATCGACTACAAGTCGATCTATTCGATCGTCATGTGGCAGCGACTGAATCTCGGGATCTGGTCCAAGGTCAACCTGTTCAAGGTAGTGGGAACCCCAGACTCCGACACCGTCGGAAGCTTCACGACCGATCCGCTGCGGCCCGGCGATCTTCTCGAGTTCCGGGCCTACATCGACGATTGGGCGGATCCGAACGCGGCCGCGGACGATCGGGCCAGGTTCGAACATGCCCAGGTACAGGCGCTGGTGAGCAAACCCGAACGGCAGCCGTGGATCACCGACCAGACCACCGACGTCGGCGGCACGTTCTACGCCCGGCTGATCGCCACCCCCCCGATGATCACCACCGTCCACGCCGAGATCGGGCTTGCGCCGCCGGTCGCGGGCACCTTCGGTGAGCTGACCTTCTCGGGCCTCGTCGCCAGCGCGGACAGTGTGCTCAAGTCGGTGCATGCCATCGAGCTGACTCCGCTGCTGGCCGGCACCTTGTACTTCTGCACGTTGCGGCTCAGTGATCAGCAGGGAAACTGGTTCTACCTCGAGGAAAGTGTGGTCACGCTGCAGCGGACGGTGACTGTGGACTTCGACTCGGTATTCATCAACAACGACGGGGACGGCGGCGGCGTCGGTGAGGCCGAGTTCTGGATCACCACCTTCGAAGGCGATAGTCAGGTCGACCAGATCCATTTCGGTGACGACGAGTACGAGATCCTCACCGGGTCGGCTGTTCCGCTGAGCCGCCAGGTAGTGCTGGGGCCGACAGCGGTGTCGGCGGCGAACCACGATGTCGGCATCAATGCCGCCGGCATCGAGTACGACGGTTGGTTCGAGAGCGACGAGCATGCAGACACCTGGGGCCATCCGCCGAACCTGCGTCGTCAGCTGGACTTTCCGGCCGGTAGCGGAGTCGAGCAGCTGACGAATCATGCCTTCGCCGTGTCGGCGATACCCGGCTCGGTGGGCGATGACTTCACCTTCACAGTGCAGGGGCACTACTCGGTCGCGTACAGCTGATCGCAGCACGTCGATCCGGGGCCGGTCGTTGGTACTCCAGACATCGGCCGCCACGGCTGTTTACGTTTCGGACTCGATGATCGCCAGAACGTCGCCGTTGCCGACAGACGCGCCCAACTTCGCCTCCACCTCGGTGACGGTTCCGCTGACGCCGGCGGTGACCGGGTTCTCCATCTTCATCGCCTCGATCACCGCCACCAGGTCGCCAGCGGTCACCGCGGCACCGGGCTCGACAGCTACCTTGATGACGGTGCCCTGCATGGGCGCTGTGACGGCGCCCGAACCCGCCGCTGCACCCCCGGCCTGCCCCGCAGCGGAACGAGATCGATTGCGGCGAATACTCTTTCCCACCGACCCGGTGGAGTTCGTGAGGTCGCCGGGCAACGACACCTCCACCCGGCGGCCGTTCACCTCGGCGACCACTAGCCGACGCGGCGGTGATGGCTCGGCGGCGCCGGCGGGGCCGGTGGCTTCGAACGGCGGGATGGTGTTGTCGAACTCCGTCTCGATCCATCGGGTGTGCACCCCGAAGGTTCCGTCGGCGCCGGTGAAGGCCGGATCGTCCAGCACCGCCCGGTGGAACGGCAGTACGGTTGCCATCCCCTCCACTCGCATCTCGGCCAGCGCCCGCCGAGCCCTGGCCAGCGCCTGGTTCCGATCGGCGCCGGTGACGATCACCTTGGCCAGCAGCGAATCGAAGGCTCCGGGAACCTCGGAGCCCGACTCGACGCCGGCGTCCACCCGGACGCCCGGACCGGACGGCGCCAGGAACGTCGTCACCGTTCCGGGTGCCGGCAGGAAGCCGCGGCCGGCGTCCTCCCCGTTGATCCGGAACTCGATGGAATGCCCGCGGGGAGCCGGATCCTCCGCGACGGTGAGTTTCCCGCCGTCTGCGATCCTGAACTGCTCCAGCACCAGATCGATCCCCGAGGTCTCCTCACTGACCGGATGTTCGACCTGCAGGCGGGTGTTCACCTCCAGGAAGGAGATCATCCCGTCGCGGGAGATGATGAACTCGACGGTTCCGGCCCCGTAGTAGCCGGCCTCGGTGCAGATGTCCTTCGCCGCCTGGTGGATCTGCGATCGCTGCTGATCGGTCAGAAACGGGGCCGGCGCCTCCTCGACCAGCTTCTGGTAGCGCCGCTGCAGCGAGCAGTCCCTGGTGCCGACGACGATCACCGTGCCGTGCTGATCGGCCAGCACCTGCGCCTCGACATGCCGCGGCCTGTCCAGGAAGCGCTCGACGAAACACTCACCACGGCCAAATGCCGTCACCCCTTCCCGGACGGCCGACTGGTAGAGCTCGGGGATCTCGTCCATGGTGCGGGCGACCTTCAACCCACGTCCCCCGCCGCCGAAGACTGCCTTGATGGCAACGGGTAGCCCGTATTCCCGGGCGAAGGCAACGACCTCGTCCGGACCTGTCACCGGCTCCGGAGTGCCGGGAGTCAGCGGAGCACCGGCGCGCAGCGCGATGTGCCGGGCAGTCACCTTGTCGCCGAGATCCCGGATCGACTGCGGACTCGGCCCGATCCAGGTCAGGCCGGCATCGATCACCGCCTGCGCGAACTCGGCGTTCTCCGACAGGAAGCCGTAGCCGGGGTGTACCGCATCCGCACCAGAACGCGCCGCCGCCTCCAGCAGCTTGCGGCCGTCCAGATAGCTGTCGGAAGGGGTCGCGCCGTTCAACGCGAAGGCCTGATCGGCGGCGCGGACATGCACCGCCTCACGATCCGGATCGGCGTAGACGGCAACGGATCCAAGGCCGGCATCGCGACAGGCGCGGGCCACCCGGACAGCGATCTCGCCGCGATTGGCGATCAGCACGGTGTGCACGGCGAACCTCTTCCAATGACGGTGGCGATAGCGGACGTGCGGTTCATGGGCGGCGCCACAGATCGGTGACGGTGACGCCGACCTGCTTGAGCAACTTCCGGGTGAGCGGCAACGAGATCCCGATGACGGAGGACGGGTCGCCGTCCACCCCGTCGACGAACCAACCACCGTAGCCATCGATGGTCAGCGAACCGGCCACCCGCAGCGGTTCGCCGGTATCCAGGTAGGCAGTCAACTCGTCGGGATCCGGTGTGCCGAAACGGATCACGGTTCGTTCGGTGGCCCGAGCCGTCCTGGTCACCACGCCGTCGGTCACCTGTAGCACGGCGTGCCCGGTGAGCAGCTCGGCGGTGCCGTCGGCCATCCTTGCCCATTGGCATCTGGCGGCATCAGCATCAGCAGGTTTGCCGACCAATGTGCCGGCGCACCACAGCATCGAGTCGCAGCCGATCACCAGGGCGTGTTCGAAACGGGCAATCGCCGCGGGGATCACGGCGGACGCCTTGGCATAGGCCAGTTCCGCGACCACCTCCGCCGGTTCGGCGCCGGCGTGCGCCGCCTGGACCGCCTCCTCGTCGACCCCGGACACGATGACGTGCGGGTCGATGCCGGCGGCTCTGAGCACCGACAGCCGCCCCGGGGATGCTGAGGCGAGCACCACTGCCGGTGCCCGCCGCCCGGCGAACAGGTCGATCCGACGATCAGTGCCCGGAGCGTTCATCGCGGCAGACCCGATGCCCACCAACCGAACTCCCCCGGAACTGCCGCAACGCCGAGCCGATGCATGGGCGAGCTCCACACTGAAACCGGCTGCTGCCCCTTCCGGGAGTGAAGGAGGGCCAGGACCGCCACCACGGCAACAGCGTCCTCTTCGTCCCGTCGCGCGGACGCGTTCGGGGCTGCGGATGGTCCGCTCGTCCTCGCTGCGCTCCTCGGCCCTGCGCTCGTTCCTCGCTGCTGGCCTGCGATGCTCGCTCCGCCCTCGCTCACAGCGCCGGATGGTTCGCTCGGGGTCGCTGCGCTCCTCGGCCCTGCGCTCGTTCCTCGCTGCTGGCCTGCGATGCTCGCTCCGCCCTCGCTCACAGCGCCGGATGGTTCGCTCGGGGTCGCTGCGCTCCTCGGCCCTGCGCTCGTTCCTCG